>Ga0255341_1000526_pt1 | contig 64477 bp, 41 predicted proteins | sample wastewater_treat_8_FD_192418 | JGI IMG/M metagenome (GOLD analysis project Ga0255341, IMG submission 192418) | Wastewater microbial communities from Lulu Island WWTP, Vancouver, Canada - plant12 | ecosystem: Engineered > WWTP > Wastewater > Unclassified | place: Canada: Vancouver, British... | reverse complement strand
ACGAAATCTTGACGAATCGGGTAACCTCCTGCGACTCTCCCCCATAAACCAGGCTGAAGAAAAGCATATCCAAGTGTTATTTCCCCAGGCTCCTTCAATATAACAGCGAAACGGCCTTTCGTATCCGACCTGGAAGGAATAAGTTCAAAATCAATTCTTTGAAACGAATTTGGTGAAGGATTGATCCTTATAACTTTCTCAGCAAGCTTTTCTTTCGGGTCCGATCCCAAAAGGGCAACATAAAGGTCGCATGTTCCTGGATTTTTAACCCTGAGAATCCCTTCATAATTTTTCCCTTCCTGCAGATTTATACCCATCCTGAGAAGCCCGCTGTTTTCAATTCCTACTTCCCCAACCCCTGATATAAACTGCATTTTCTGGTCCCGTCGACCATTATAAGTATCTTTGGTGACTAGCTTGTAAATTCCCCTTGCAGTACCTGTGTTTATTTCTCTCCAGTAGCGACTAATCTGTTTATCGCCTGTAACCATGTATGTCAGAGTTTCTTGATCACTTGAACTCAGAGAGTCAACAGGAAGAATCGATCTGTCATATCTTATACTGTTGATCTCATAAGATTGGGTGACGGGATTACCCAAAGGATTGACTCCCATGCTGCGATAGCTAAGGGGTTGTGTTGTAATATAGGGCTTCCCGTTTTCATCAAGTACAACAAAAGTAATAGTTCTTAAAGGACCTGTCATACTTTTATAATCAGTTGTCTCTGTTGCCAGGTTCATAAAGTCAACATCGACATGTTCCTCAAAATCTTGACCGTAAAGCAACTGACTATACATACCCCCATAACATTGGAAATTAAGATCTTCCATATTTGCTCCATTAACACGATCTGTAACAGTATGAAGCTTTTTGGAACCATCGATTAAAATAGTTTTCTTGCTTGAGCAAGAAATAAAGAATAAAGACAAAATAATTAAAATTATTGCTTTCATTTGACATTAACATTAGTTAGAATTTCATGATAATTAATGGTTTAAAGGAATAATAATTACTTATGTTATTATACAAAAGATATGTTACATGTTCCTTCATAGGATTCAGTTCTGACATTCTTTAGATATCTCTTATTTCCTATTCAATAGATTGCATTGGCTTCCAAAAAAGTTGATAATAGCTTTTATAGTCTTTTATATCACAATCCATTGGACAATATGTAGATTATAGCATATTCGATAATTCCCTTGATACTATATACATGCTACATATTATAGATAATTCTATTTCTATTCATATTTTTTAGTATTTGAAAGATTAAAAAGCGTAAAACTCAATTTATTTTGCCTTAATCTCAATAACTGCTACTGTATAAGGTTCCATCTCTATTGTTAGTAAATCTTTGGTATATGGTATTGTACTTTCATTTAGTTTTATTTCATTAGGATTTTCCATAGAAGGCGTGTCTTCAAGATCTGCACTTAATTTATATATCTTAACTTCTGCGTTTTCTGGGATGGTAGATCCTTGAAGACGCATGAGTAAAATGTTAGGATTTTTTTCATAATTTACAGCTTTAATTACGATTCGTTGTCCATCTGCACTACTTGTAGCAACAGCCTCAAAAGTTTCTGATCGCCAACCCTGTGGGATCATCGAAGATATCCTGTTGAAAAACTGTGATCTATTATCTATATCCTTGAATGTACCTTTTACTGATGCCAAAAGATTTTCTTCAAAATAGTCTCGAAAAAGCTTTTCAACAACATACCCTGATCCAGGATACCACGAAACATGATCATGATAAATAAAAGCATTCCAATAGGGATTATCTGTTGTGTTTCTCATCCATAATGCCGGACAAGTCATAGTCAACTCAGGACCAAGTTTTTCGTACATTAAAAGAGAACCTGCAGTATGTAAACCAGCCCGCCAGTCATGTGTGCGGCACAGACTCCACTCTAATATAGCGATCTTAATATTTGAATGTTGAGAGAGCCTAATATAGTCTCGAAGTCTTATTAGATATTCCTCTATCCTAAGCAATCCTGTCTGAAAATTATCATTTTCATATTCATAATTATGACATCCTAAAATATCGAAATTATTTCCTGCAATATCAATCAATTTTTGACTCCAGTCATTATCCGCCGACCGTTTCTGTCCACAAGCGATTATCTGTGCATTAGGAGCAATTTTTCTAAGTTCACTTCCATACAGATTTACTATCTCCGCATACTGTTCAGCAGTATGTCCGTGATTCATAGGTTCGTTATCAATTTGAAAGAATTTAATATTGTAAGGCTCAGGGTGACCATTTTCTGCGCGTAATTTTCCCCATTGGGTTGTCACAGGATCATTGAAATAATGTACCCAGTCCATTGCATCCTGAAATTGCTGGTGTTCAGTATTCGTCGCACTAAGAACAATAAGAGGCTCAGCATTAAGCTGACGACATAGCTCCATAAACTCATCTGTTCCGAAACCATAATAATCTGAATAACCGCCCCATTGTGTATTTGGATTGTATTTACGTGAAACATGTGGACCAATGCCATCTTTCCACTTATAAATTGAGGCATACGAGCCACCTGGCCAACGTATAAATGGTGGTTTTAAAGCCTTCATCGCTTCTAGAAGATCTGGACGAAAGCCTCCTGTATTACGAACGTCTGTTCGCATCATTGATACAAAGTCAACAAATAAAACTCCTGTGCCAGTTGCAATGATCTCTATACTTGCCTGTTTATCTGTTATTTTACTAGTGAAATCATATTTCACTTCTTGCCATCGATTCCCGGAAACCCTGAGAGGTATAGATGCAATACGTTTCCCAGAAGCATCCACAACTTGAAAAAACAATCTGACAGATCCTGTCTCAGGCTTTACCCAAAGCGAACCGGAGTAATTATAACGATTCTCTAAATATATTCTTCCTTGCCGGATGCCAGCTGTACCTCTATTCGGTGCAAGGCGAATACTTTTTTCTCCGTTTTCAAACTTAACTTCAACAACTTCTACAATATCATCCTTCCCACCTATTGGTTTCCAGTAAGTGTCGAAATCACTGCCCTCAAAACCGCCCCCCTGAATTTGTTCAGCATACAAACCATCAACTACTGAATGATTTATATGTTCAAGGAAATGTCCATAAATGTATTCGCTAACTTTACCTATCTTTTTGTCAGAGTTGATAAGTAAAACTGCAACTCCAGGAGCCTCTTCAGAGACTTTTGTTTGTGAATAAACCTGTGTAATAAAAACCCCCAAACAGATGGAAATAACTAACAAGAATTTTTTTATTATTTTCATATTAACTGATTTATTTTTAAGTTCTTTTAAACTCCTAAAAAATTCAAAGAAATAATATTTATATTTGCTAATACTTTATGTTGTTTTTAATTTATATTCTCGTTTATTTTTAAAAACTTGTTTAAAACATTGATAATAAAATTAATATAAATGTTTTTTTGATTTGATCTATGGCTTTACATTTTTAAAGTGCAAAATTATGAATTCAGGTAAGTATGTATTTACTCAGATACTGTAGTTTGCCAATAAGTACGAGTTTGAAAAGTGAGTATCTCGTTTGTAACGAGATACTCAGGTCAAAAATTTAAACTATTGGATTCACAGTTCTTCTAACTATTCTTTGCCAATTAACTTTTAGAAACTCACTTAGAGCTATTTGTTTGCGTCTGAAGGTACACAAAAAGAAACATGATCATCTTTGAATAAAGCAAAATGTCAACCAATCCACTTACACAGAGTCAATGAAAAACGTAATTGGAGAATTATTATTGACTTCAGTAAATACTTGACTCAACAACAGTCTCATTAAGTCTTAAACTCTTTACCTAAGCCGAAGACAAATACTCCAGAGATGAGATCACAAGATCTATACGGTGCTCCGTTTAAAAGGTAGTATCCAACATTTATCACGGACGGCAAGTATCATGACAGTAATATCCTTAATGTAATTGTACCCCAAACCTGATGCCATATATATTTGATGGATAAAGCAGTTTACATTGATTTTATTTCGCTACATAAAATGAATAAAGCAAATGCATTCTTTGTGACAAGAGCAAAAGTAACAATGGATTATCGGGTACTTAAAATTACTTTAATCTGGATGGAAACAGCTGGACTCAGAAGCGATAGAATCATAAAACTAAAAGGCCCAAAGTCTAAGTAATTATATCCAGTTAATCTTCGTATGGTAGAATATTGCTGAAAAAGATCTGTTACTAAACTTCATAACAAATAACTTTGTAGTTTCGGCTTTTAAAATTGCCAGATTATATCGTAATCGCTGGCAAATCGAAGTGTTTAAGAAGTGGATAAAACAGAATCTTATCATAAAGATGTTTTGAGGTCATTCAGCAAAAGCAGTAAAAATACATGCTTGGATAGCCTTCTGCACTTACCTTATCGTCGCTCAGGTCAAATATGTTCTTACCCTGTCAATCTATGAGATAATACAGATTTTAAGCATATCTGTTTTTAACAAAACACCTGCAAAAAAACCACTTACAGAATTGCAAATCAAAATGTCAAAGAGCAAAGTAATTTATTTAACATCAACGATTTATTAACACATTAGCAATATTTTTCTATTAATTATTTAACCCTTGTAATTTTATAATTTAGAGTTGTTGATTGAGAAATAATAACATTTTCTCTGTATAATTGTTAAAAATAATTTTTACATATAAAACTCAGTCTATCAATTTAATACTATCTTTTGTACCGGAGTATACAATCTTTCACTTACCCCTAATGTTTTTACACCAATCCTAGCGAATATAAATTCCCTTGATGCCATATTGTATGGTGTTACATTAGAAAGAGTAATGGTATTTGTTTTAATAGTTGAAAGATCATCAAGATCCCCCCCTTGTAAAGTATGAGACTGGACATAGTTATTTGCATCAACAAATTCCGTAAAACTAACATACAGGGTAAGACTCTCAATATTAATTGTGCCAATTTTATCCACATTACATGATGAGGTAATCATACTATTATTTGGGTCATAAGTAAAAACTTCATCTGTAATTATAAAATATGGTACGACTGGAACATCTAACTTTGTATTCCCCTTTACAGTCACACTAATTGTGTCTGTATTGTTATTAATCCATGGAGCGCCTGCTACCCTTACAAGTTTATAGTCACCGTCAAACAGTCTAGCAGAATAAGAACCATTCTGTGAAATCTGAACTCTAATTTTTGCTGGACTTATAATACCACTTGATTTCCAGTTATATTCCCATAACTCTAGTTCTGTTCCTCCTGATCTAACTCCAACCGGAATTCCATTATAAACTACATTCCCCGAAAGAAAAGAGGTTGGAGGATTATAATTGTCAAATTCGCATCCAACAAATATTATAAAGGAAGTAATAATTGCTGTTGATAAAAACTTATGTTTTTTCATAATCGAAATATTAATGAAATGGATTTTTAATAATCAAAGGATTAGCATCAAGTACATTCTGAGGGATTTCGGAGTAATAATTGCCCATACGGTAAAAACGTGGCGCTTTAAACTTCGGGGCTATGAACTTGTCAAAAACATATTTACCATCATTCGGGCTGCCTGGATGTACAATACGGTACGGGTAAAGGGCATATATGTTTGCTGACTTTGTGTCGGGCTGTCCGTCCCAAAGAATATGTGCCAATCTCCAACGTGCTAAATCCCATACACGATGATCTTCAAAAGCTAATTCAACCTTGCGTTCGTTTACCAATCTTTCAAATGTTAATGTATTGGCATCTAGGCTGTTTGGGGGAAATCCTGCTCTTTCCCTAACTTCATTCACATAACCTAAAGCTTCTTCGATAAAACCAAGTTCAAAAGCAGCCTCAGCAGCATTGAGTAAAACTTCACCATATCTGAATCTGATCCACCAAACTTCACTTCCCACCCCACGAGCACTTGTCATTGGTGTGGGGTCAACATACTTCCTAAGGTAAAATCCAGAATTAGTAACTTGCTGCATATTCCGCATTGGACCACCACGACCCGTAAGTATCTTCCCATCAGTATATAAAGTGCCGAGAGATTGTGATTCTATTCTATCATATTGATTATTAATTTGATTCCAAACATAAACTCCAGCCTGTATTTCAATATCTTGTTCTTTAAATGTAGTACCTGGATAGATTATTGTACCATATAATCTTGCATCTTTATTTTCGAAAATATCCTCAAGATTCGTATAGAAAATCCAATTAGCCTGGCCAGCAACAGTACCATCACCAACACCCTTAAGAACTCCAGGTGAACCATCAAGGTATTCATAAGATTCTACAAGGTTGAGGTTTGGAGATAGCCCTGAGGAACACAAATTATCTTCACGAATTGTAATGGGAATTACCTCATATGGCCAATCATGTTTAATACCTTTAGCTGAATTAAATTGTTTAGCTAAAATTACTTCCCTATTATTCTGCATTTTAACAAATGTTTCGAAAAAATTTTCACCAAGATTAGGATTATTATTATAAAGCTGGTAATTACCGCTAAGGATTATCTCTCTTGCGGCATCGAGGGCTTCTTGATAATATGCATTGGCTCTAGAAGCAGGAATACCAACAATGTTTCCTGGTAAGCTAATAGGAACAGTGGACAAGTTATTATATTTAGCAATTGACCCTGCATAAAGCATTGCTCGACATTTAAGAGCAAGAACGGCATATTTATTTGCTCTAGATTGGCTTGTCTCATTACCAATATGTTCCTTAATTGCGTCAAGTTCATTGGCAATGAAATCATAAACTTCCTCTTCTTTATTCCGGGGGCTCGCTAAATAAGAAGGGTCACCTCTAAAATCGTAAATAAGTTGTTCAGTGACAATAGGTACTCCTCCCATTCTTTTAACAATTTCAAAATAATTATATGCTCTTAAGAATCTAAATTCTGATTTAAATTGGAGTTTTACTTTAGGTGACAGTTTTGTTGCATACTTGTCAATACCTTCAATTGCTAGATTTATATCTCTTATTAAATCATAATTCCATAGTGTCCAACGATTATAATTATAATTTATAAGGTTATTGACGGTTTCATCAGCAAAAGGTCTAGCTGCCTGAGCGCTATATTCAGCTCCAGGTGTTAATGCTTCATCATAAGCTGCAAAGTTTATTTCTCCTTGGTCAATCTGGGAATGAGCAGGCAATCTATTATAATAATCAGCAATTAAGCTGAGTATCATTGCTTCATCATTCCAGACCTGATCTTCAGTGATTATAGTTTTAGGTTGTAATTCAAGTATTCCTTCTTCGCACCCAACGAAAAGTAACAGAAAAAATAGTGTAAATGACTTTATTATATTCTTCATAGCTAAAATTATTTATATTGTTAAATTGACACCAAAGGTTATAACTCTCGACTGAGGATATGCTAAAGCGTCATTGGAAAAAATCTCAGGGTCTATTTGAAATTTTTTTCCAACATTATCTATTGATAATAAATTAGATACATTTCCATACACTCTAATCTTTGAAATCCTTAACTTGTTGATCAGGCTTTTGGGTAAATTATAACTTAACTCCACATTTTTTAATCGAAAATATGTAATATTGGTATTATAGAATGAATTATTATTATTAAAGTTAGAATGCGATGTATAATCTTTCCTGGTTGCAGGATTTGCGCCTGGTATCCATTCTGAGTTTGGATCGAACGGATTGGCTCTATGCCAGCGGTCTTCAAGCATCCATTGAGGTGATGCTCCATTGTTTGCAAAAGGAATTTTCAACTCATTCACACGTCTCCATGTTTGCATTGCAGCCCCAGCAAAGTCAGCTAAAAAAGTAAAACCTTTATAGTTCAATGTTAAATTAGTACCATAACTAAAATATGGATTTGCTCCAACAGCATATCCTATAGGTTGCTGATCGTAGGAATTTATAATATTATCTCTGTTAATATCTTCATATTTAAGATCTCCCGGAAGTAATGTTCTGTTACCCTGTCCGTCAATATTAACAGGATAATTAGCAATCTCATTTATACTTTGAAAGACTCCGATTACTTTATATCCCCAGTTTACATTACTCCAACGATTTAGAGCCGAATTTCTATATTCGTCATATGAGTTGCCAAACCTAGGCTTATAAGTTTTTAGACTTTTGTGCCTTGATAAGGTAGCATTAACTCCTATTGAATAATGTAATTCCCCTGCTTTGGAACTAAATAATACTAGTCCTTCAATCCCACGGGTAGCATCTGAATTAAGGTTTTCGTTTGGAAGTGAATAACCTACTTCAACAGGTAACAATACATCATACCTTGCTGCAGGTATTCCTGAACGTCTCCTTTCAAAAATATCAAACTGTCCTGTTATTTTTTCATTCAGAAAAGAAATGTCAAACCCTAAATTAGTTGTACTATTAGTAACCCAACTTAGGTTTGTAACAGGCAGTCCTCTTGGTCGTATAGTGGTAATTGCATTCCCGTCAAGTACAGTAGTTCCTGTTGCCCAAGAAAATCCCCCAAGATAGCCAAAGTCACTGATTCCAATTTCACTACCTGTTTGTCCATATGATCCTCTAATTTTTAAGTCCGAAATAATATTCTTCAAGGGCGCAAAGAATGATTCACTCGAAATCCTCCATCCTACAGAAATACCCGGGAAGAACCCCCATCGCTTATTTTCAGCATACAAATATGAACCATCGTATCGTCCAATGAATTCAAAAAGATACTTCTCATCATAATTGTAATTCATTCTCGTAATTATACTTGCTCTTTTTTGCTCATTCCAGCGATCAGTAACATTATCTATATTAGTAAATCTCTGCGTCGGGATGTAGTTATTAGGAGGTACCGAATGTATACTTAAATAGGTATTTTCATTATAAGAATTCTCAAAAGCAGCTACTGCTGAGAGCGAGTGTTTTCCTAAATCTTTGGAATAATTAAGTTGAAATTGATTAAATCGATCCTCTATATTCCTACGGTTTGTCTGTCTATAAGGATTCTTATTACCACCACCTGGTACAACATTATAAGTATCAGTATTTTCATCATATGTATAAGCATCATAAACATACTCTTTACAGTCCCAGACATAAGCAGTATAGCCATATGAAAATGTGTATTTTGCTTTAATACCGAATCCGAAATCATATTCAGCATATAAGTTAGTTCTCATTACCCTGTTTCTATCATCAGTCCATCCCGTAACTTCTTCAGCATAAGTGGCAGGATTTATATTTATAGTATGAGTATTATTAACATAATTCGGATTATCATTAGCATAAGGTCTTTCAGTTGGCCAATTTCTTAAGATAGCGCGAAAAATATTAGGATAGTCATCAACACCTGGTATTCCAGCTTGGTGTCGATACTCAAGACGTCCACTTATTTGTGTACCAAGCTTTAGTCTATCTGTTAATTTGGTTTCCAGATTCGCCTGGATGTTAGTATTTTTAAAAAAATAACTTTCAATTAATGCCTGTTGATTCAAATGTCCAATAGAAATAAAATAATTAGTTCGATTAGAACCTCCGGTTGCGTTTGCAGTTAGATATATTTGTGGAGAAGGAGTGTTACGTTTAATAATAAAATCTAAATAATCAAAGCTTCGATAGTCACCTTCAGAAGTCTTTTTACCTTCTTTCCACAAATCCAATTCTGATTGTGTAATTGTTGTTATCTGATTCATGTTCTGAGCAGATTCTGCTAAACCAAGCTTGTAAGTATAAGCATCTGCAGGTTGTGGAAATCGTGTAAAACTCTGCAAACCGTAATAAGCATGTACATTTAAAGTATTTGCTTCTCCAGAACGTCCTTTTTTAGTTGTGATTAAAATTACACCGTTGGATGCACGCAATCCGTAAATTGCAGCTGAAGCATCTTTTAAAATTGAAATGTTTTCGACATTTTCCATCCCAATATTGTTGAAATCTGCCTCAGTCGATGGTACTCCATCAATTACAAATAACGGCGTTCCAAAGTTGCGGATTTGAAGATTAGTACCTGCTCCTGGCCTTGCGTCTCCAATCCGGGATGTAATACCAACCACTTTTCCTACTAATGCACCAGATACGGTTGATGTGACGGTTCTTGTAAGATCATTAGTTTGTACTGCACTTACAGCACCTGTAAGTGTTTTCTTTAGCTGTGTGCCATATCCTACAACAACTACCTCTTCAAGACCGACTGCCTCCTCCTCTAATACAATATCAATAATCGTGCGATTTCCGACCTCTATCTCTATTGCTTTCATACCGATGAATGAAAAACCCAGAATTGCATTCGGTGGTATTCCCTCAATAGAATAACGACCATTTTCATCAGTGAGTGTTCCGACAGTGGAGCCTTTTAGTACAACTGTTACCCCTGGGAGTGGTTGTCCCTTTGAGTCCGATACTCTTCCTGAAATTGATGTTTGTTGCTGAAGATCTTCAATTATACTTTTTCCCTTTATTTCGGCTTTCAAAGGATCAGCTGTTAATAAAATTTTCTTGTCTAAAACAGCATAATTGACATTTGTTTCTTTAAACAATTCAGGCAATATGTCATCTATAAGCTCACCATCTACGTGTATGTTTAGCTTTCTTTCGACATCAATTTGTTTCTGATTAAAGATAAAATGGTATTCACTCTGTCTTTCTATTTCATCTATTATCTGTTCAAGGTTTTGATTCTCTATATTAAGTGAGACTTGAGAATAAATTTCATTATCAAAGAAATTAGAAATACTAACGATAAGGATTAAAAAAAATTCAATTTTTATTTTCATAATTAACATTTTTTAAAATTTGGACAACATAAGCCCCCAAATCAATATTTTTCTTCATCTTTATAGTTTTATATTAGGTTATAAAACTAAAGTAACAATGGAAACGCTTTAAGTGTTTTTCCGATTTTATAATTTTTTCTCATAGGGATATAATTTAAGAGATTAATAGTATAGCTCCACTCATGGACACTTAAACTTCACTAATTATTAACTGGATATTTTTAAGTTCTTTAACATTATTGTAATCGCATCTATAACTAAGAAAGATTTGTTAGTATGGATTCTTTGCAATCTGTTAAATTCGGTATATACCATAGTCTGCAAAATAAAAATTCCCTTTTCATATTTCATAAGTAATGAGATCTATTATGTTCACATCGTGAACCCTGAATGTTGTGATATGGATAAAACTTAGAATTGAAATTTAAATATCAAAAAGAGTATAAAGTTTTATCCTTTACATATGCTTTCGAAATTCAGCCCACTAAAAGATACTCTAGCAAAAGTTATGACCGCGGAATCCATCATAAAATCCCCACCAATATCTATTTCAAAGACAATTCTGTAACAACTTCTGCAAACTTCTGTAATCAGTAATACACAAACTCTTCAAAACCTTACAGTTTCTATTCTTGTTTGCTATACAAAGATTTCTGCGTGTGACAGTCTTTCCAAAACCCAGATGATACTATTTTAACTGGTGTACTTCAAAGCTCAACATCAGATCTTTCATGCTGTCTCTTACGGTCAAGTTGCCCGAACACCATACAGAGCATTTGATTCTAGCATGTAAATAGTCTTACTCATTTTATTACCTTCATACTAGTCAACGATTCAATCAAATACCCCTTGTGAGGTAAAAAATCTATAAGTTGATTAAAAATCCACTTTTTCATTTCAAATCATTATATTAAAAAAGCTGATGATGCAATTATTTAATAATTTCAAAGAACGATTATAATTTTTTTTAATTCCCATTTGATCAGTTTATAATTCACTGACCTTTCTCATACTTCTATATCTTATAATATCCTTTGATTTGGGTTTACACCTAAAGGCATTAAAAAAAGATTAAAAGAAAATTCCTTTACAGATGGAGAATGAATACTATCAGTTCATTGTCAACAGATAAGCCCCAAAAAGCATTGCAATAGGGTCAGAATAAGTGGACATTTATCTTTGAGATGATTTAGAAAAACTGGACAGTAGTTTAGCGTAAGATCAATATAGTTTGCAATATAAACAACTAATTATTAATAACTTATGACGTATTATTAATCCATGAAAAATCTAAAAACAAACTTATAGAAATTTTTTGTCATATCGATGATTTTAATAAAGTGTTCATCAACCAATTACAAACACACCAACTCACAAATGGGTCTCGCATGCGAATTAAACCATGCAGTCTTAATGAGAGCAAAGTAATGACCATCGTAATATATTATCATTTAGTGCGATTTAGGGACTTTAGACATCAACCATCTTTTTCATGTTTCCAACTCCTATTCTTATTTACCAAAGAACCCATCTTTTAATCTGGAGACAATCGATGGATCAATTGTTTTATCTTATTAACTTTATATCGAACTCACGGTATTTAATTGAGTATAGATACTAACTGTAAACATAGAAGCATGAAAACAAAATCATTTTATAAACAAAAATTAGTTACATTATTTTCGGTGGTTGTATTGACCTCAGTAATAATGCTGATGAGTAATTGCGGCGGAAGCAGCAGAGTCAAAGTTTTAACTGCAGCCGATTCCCTTAAAGGTCTGAAGGATTTTTATATCGATTATTTTCCTATAGGAGTGGCTGTGTCTCCAAGATCTCTTCAGGGAGAACAGGGCGAATTTATTAAAAAGCATTTCAACAGTCTGACAGCTGAAAATGTCATGAAACCAGCACTTCTGCAGCCTGAAGAGGGAAGGTTTGATTGGACAGAAGCAGACAAGATTGTTGAATTTGCTCAGGCAAACGGCATGAAGGTCCGTGGTCATACTCTCTGCTGGCATGACCAGACAGGTGCATGGATGTTCAAGGATTCTGACGGCAACCAGGCTTCCAAAGAGCTGGTCCTGTCCAGGTTGAAAGAACATATTACACAGGTTGTTACCCGCTATAAGGGCAAGATTTATACATGGGATGTTCTGAATGAAGCAATCGATAACGCTGATCCTTCAATAGGGTACAGGGTAACACCCTGGTACACAATATGCGGGGAGGAGTTTATTGCCAAAGCATTTCAGTGGGCACATGAGGCTGATCCTGAGGCAATCCTTTTCTACAATGACATTAACACCGAACACCCGGTAAAAAGGGAAAAAATTTATGAATTGGTCAAAAAGTTGCTTGATCAGGGTGTACCCATACATGGAGTAGGACTTCAGGGTCACTGGAATATCGGCGGACCAAGACATTCAGGACAGCTGCACCAGCCGGGAGAAGGAGAATTTGAAATCCCCGGTACATCAGAGGATGCAATAAGGGAGTCTATAGACAAATTCGCTTCTCTAGGTCTGCTTGTCCATATAACAGAGCTTGATGTATCTATCTATAAATCAAAATATGACACAATAAACCCGGGATTCACTCCTGAGAGAGAACAGCAGCAAATAGACTTTTACAAAATGGCATTTAATGTTTTCAGGGAAAAGAAAGACATAGTTACCAGTGTGACATTCTGGAATTTGTCAGACAGGTTCTCCTGGCTGGATAACCGCACACCTAGAAGGAAGCACTATCCTCTTCTGTTTGATGCTGACATGAAACCTAAAAAAGTATTCTGGGAAATTGTGAAATTTTGATCAGACAAGGTCGTAACTGTAGGGCTTTATCAGTTCTTTTAATGTGAATGTTTCATCTTTTGAACTAAAAACATATAAATACATTTGGAATAGTATCTAAATGTAAAACCCACTTCTTCAAAATTCCTGAATTGGGAAAGAATTCATTTGGGATTGAAGTAAAGCGAGCGGTACCGGACACAGGCGGCCAGGTGCAACAGAGAATACGGAGGATTGAACAAATACCGGTTTACGATTTCACACCTGTCTTCCCTGATAACAGGTAAACCATTTTTTCCAGGCGGATTAATAAACAGTATCTTCATAAGAATTTTCCGTTTGCTTCTGTAAATATAAGGTTAAAAGAAACAAAATTTTAGCTGGTGAAAAAATGACTTAAGAAGAAAAGGTATATATAATAAATCCCTGTAATTATAAATATCACTGCCACTATTCTGTTGAACCATAACTGGAAAATCCTGACCTTATTGTAAAATGTTCCGATACCTGAAACACTAAAGGCCAACAAATATGCAATTATAGCGACCGGAAGGCCGGTTGTTATAGAATAAACTATCGGAAGATATAATCCTTTGATACTTGAAATTGTCATTGGAATAAGCATGCCGAAAAAAAGAGCTGCATTATATGGACAGAATGACAGGGATAAAATAAAACCGAGTAGGACAGAATCGGACTTGTTTCCTCTGAACCGCCTTTCCTGTATCCAGCTCATAAGTCTGCCCCTCTCAGGAAATCTAATCTTAATGATATCAAGCATTAAAATACCTCCTAAAAGTAGTACAATTCCAACCAGGATATTACCGTATGAAATAAGAGCCCTGGAAATATTGAATTTACTGGCACCAAGAAAGAGAATAATACCAATTGATAAATACCCTACAGCATTACCAAGAGTGTAAAACAAGCCATTTACAAAAACCTTCCCCGGGTTCTGAATATCACGACTGATATATCCTATTGCCGTTATGTTTCTGGCAAACTGACAAGGACTTACAGCAGTCAGGAGTCCCAGTATAAAAGCATATATAAGAGGCACTTCAGTACTGTTAAGCAATTCCTGCAAATGTTGCATGTCATTTAATGTTTTTATCCAGCTCTGTCATCAGCAATTCTCTGAATCTGTCAGGATTCATAAAAGCATAATTCATTGAAGCATTGGTAAAATCGGTATATGTTCCGTCTGCCCGTACAAGCAAAAGACTTGTATAACTTATCTGATACTTTTTTACAATTTCTTTGTTTTCCCTCTTGTCGATATTAATTGATTCAAATATTATTACTCCGTTTTCTATCTGGCTTTTATAAAATTTATCAAGCACTTCTTTAGTATTTTCTTCAATTGCATTACAAACATCACATCTGGCTGACAGATGAAAGAAATAAACACTGAGTTTAGCATCTGGATGGGCTTGCTGTTGAACAGGGGGAGCCTGATTGCATGAAAATATAGTCAGCAAAATAATATAAACCAGAAGAAATTTTGAAATCCGGTTCATTTAATTATGGTATTAATAGTTAAATTTTTCCAATTATCCGGATATTTCTTTCCTGATAATTTCAATTATTTCTGCTTTTGAAAGAACCTTGCCACTGGAAACTACTTTTTCATTAATAACCAAAGCCGGTGTTGATAATATCTGATATTTCATAATTTCGGTTATTTCCCCAATCTTCTGAATATCAGCGCTAATTCCTGTTTCATGAACTGCTTCGGCAGTATGTTGTGCCAGATCGTTGCATCTTGAGCAACCGGCACCAAGAATTTTGATATTGATTTTCATATTCGTCACTGTCAAAACACTGTAAGTGTAATTGCACTGTGTAAAGATAAAAATTTGAAACAGAACTTACAGTAGGGATAGTACGTTAGCCGGTCATTATAGCCAAATTCTGCCTGTAAAATGTTAATTCTGTATTTATCAATGACCATAAGAATGAACCCTGCTTTGGGTGATCAATTTATGCCGATGGGAGATTGTCAGGGTCTCTGACCTTCTCTGTGATATGAAAAATCGGGGTGTGTGTAAGACATTAGGTTGAAATGAAAGATTACAATAATACATTTTTTTATGAATGTTTCATTTTTTTTAAATTTGCGCCGCCAAATGAAAAAGCAATTTCCTAAATATAGTGCCAATACACCACCCTGATTTTTCTGTCGGATAACTTCAGGCAACGACCATTTAATTTTACTGGCAGAATCCTGAAAAATTATTAACAAGAATACCTCTTCAGGTATTCACAAAAATGTTGTTTGTGGATATAATTAACGAGATAAAAAAAAGACGCACATTTGCCATTATTTCACATCCGGATGCGGGTAAGACAACTCTTACCGAAAAACTACTCCTCTTTGGCGGTGCCATACATGTTGCCGGAGCTGTTAAAAACAATAAGATCAGAAAAACTGCAACATCTGATTTCCTTGAAATTGAAAAACAGAGGGGTATTTCGGTTACCACGTCAGTAATGAGCTTTAATTACAAGGGTATAAAGATCAACATTCTTGATACTCCGGGACATAAGGACTTTGCTGAGGACACGTATCGTACACTGACGGCTGTCGACAGTGTTATCCTTGTGATTGACAGTGCAAAAGGAGTGGAAGAACAAACCCGCAGATTAATGGAAGTATGCCGTATGAGAGCAACCCCTGTAATGATCTTTATCAATAAGATGGACAGGGAAGGTAAAGAACCGTTCGAACTCCTGGAAGAGCTGGAAAAGGAATTGAAAATTGCAGTAACACCTTTTACCTGGCCTGTTGGAAGTGGCAGTAATTTCAAGGGAGTATATAATATTTTTAAAAATAACTTGCAGCTTTACACTCCTGAAAAAAGCAATTTATCTGAAATACTTATAGAAACCGGAGATATTTCAGATCCTGTTCTTAAAGATTATGTCGGACAGGAATTATTAAGCCGCCTGTGGGAAGAAAGAGATCTTGCTTCAGGTCTGTATGAGACATTTCAACTTAACCTTTATACCGACGGATATCTTGCTCCTGTCTTTTTTGGGAGTGCCCTCAATAATACAGGTGTTTTGGAACTGCTTGAAACTTTCATCGAAATTGCTCCATCACCAACCCATTCAGAAACACATGAACGCACGATAAAACCTGATGAGCCTGATTTTTCAGCATACATTTTTAAGATCCATTCAAATCTCGATCCCAATCATCGTAACCGGATTGCATTTATGAGAATATGTTCCGGAATGTTCGAGAGAAATAAATTGTATTATCATACCCGGTTAAACAAAAAAATGCGATTTTCTTCCTCTGCAGCATTTATCGCCAATACAAAAAACACAATAGATGAGGCATTCCCGGGTGATGTAATAGGTGTTTATGATACAGGATCTCTGAAAATCGGCGACACCCTTACCGAGGGCGAAATGCTTCATTTTAAGGGAATTCCTAACTTTGCTCCGGAATTATTAAGAGAAGTTATTAATCTTGACACATCCAAAAGCAAACAGCTTGAAAAAGGAGTCCGACAACTTACAGATGAAGGACTAGCACAATTGTTCCTCCAACAACCCGGAAACAGGAAAATAATTGGAACAGTAGGAGAGCTTCAGTTTGATGTAATAAAATTCAGACTTGAACATGAATACGGTGCCGTATGCGATCTCCATCCTCTTCCTTTTACAAAAGCCCTGTGGTTTACTTTTAATGATCCAAAAGAATCAGCAGAATTTTTTAACAGAAAAGCAGGATATATAGCCTATGATAAAGACAATGCGCCGGTCTTTTTTGCCGAAAATGAATGGATGATTAAAATAATGCAGGACACATATCCTTCAATAATGTTTCATAAAACTTCTGAAAGCTTCAGTATCACCTGAAAACAGATCTGACAAACAAGCATCATTACACACAGGCCTGTTGCCTTAACCACTTCTGGCCAATCTATTGCAATTGAGAATATATCTTATTATGAAAATTCCGGCAAAATTCAACTAAATCAGCGCATCAGGTCCTTCCGGGTCATCTGGAAAAATTTTTGTGAAAGGTGGTGCTGTAGCAGATCCTGATTCTGTCCGATATTCAAGTCTTTTTATCATCCACGCGTCCTCTTTGCTTTTCCTTGTCAGGGATAACTCACAGACCCCCGTTTCACACCATTTATTTATACCCCCGCCGTGCAAGCGTGCCATTTTTACGAGCACATTGTCAGAAATCATAGGGCTTCCTGCCTGCATTGAATACGGGAATCTGGCTTGTGCAGACAAATAATCCACTGATATATTGATTGAGTATCCTTTTTTAGTACCCGGAGTTGTATCAATCTTCTTTCCGGTAAAACTATTCCTGAACCGGATATTATATAAACGCTTTACCCCCTCATCCTTACCCCTGAACACTCCTCCATTATATACAGATACACCATCATCTGCAAATAGTTTTGAAATATCATCATAAAAACAATCATTAAGCAATGATTCATAAGTATGATAAAGACTAACTATACTTTTTTCAGCCTCAAGGATTGCAATTCTTTCGGATAATTCTCTGATTCCTGCCCCTGCGTCACTGACACATTCCTCATCAGACTTTGCAACTGCCGGAACTGTTGATGCAACAACTCCTGTTGTCATTACTGTTCCCATTTTCCTAATAAAGGAACGTCTCCCGGTGTTTTTTTGACTTTTTGAACCTGAGTGATTCACAGATGTATCCATAATTACACTCCTCCTTTTCTTGCTTTGGGGCCAAAATATTTCTTTATGTCATAAGATCCTATATGACGGCCAATTGCTCCTACAAGGTTCAGTTGAACTCCCTCCTTGCTTCCATAAAAATCAAATCCGCAGTCGCGCCTTATTTTTTCATTTATCATCACAATCATTGAATGGCCATTGCATGCCTCTTCGCATTCCGCCAATATATTAACGCCATCACGAACCTTCACAAGCAGACTGGGACCACACCACTGGGAACCCAATGACTGGTCTGCTGTATATATTGTCCATGAATGAGAGTTGGGTGCAGTAAAAAGATGCATAGAGGTCATGGCGTTGGAATATGTCCACGACCAGGCAGTACCCACAAGATCATCGGAAAATTCATGACGAAGGTATTTAGGGGGATTAATCCCTTCCAGATCAGCCACTCCAAAGAGAGCATAATAGGATACCTCATTACCATAATATTCCGTTCCCATCTGAGCATGAATACAGGTTGTCAGTCCATTTGTTAAATCAAGGGCTATCAGTAAGCTCGTCCTTGGTTTACTGTCAACCAGAAGATGACCAAACCATGCAAGGTCATGATCAGCTTCATAGGCCCTGTATTCTACCTCATGCCACGTGGTTTCCTTATCTTCCCTGTATTTAAGCTTGAATTTTTCCTCAACCTTATAATGTATAACCGGACCTCCCCTGTCGTAGCGTAATGTAAATTCTTTCCCCACCAATATGTCGCTAAATGGCATATTGTTGACAGCCATATCAGTGGCAGTAAAGTTTGTAGTACTCTTAAGCGCTGCCTCGTGAACCTCCTCATCAGTCATATAAACAAAATCCCTTACAGGACGATATGCCATCCTCTGTCCCTTAACCGGAGTTCTGGGAGTACCTGTGGCCGGAGCAGACATCGGCTCATTGCCAATTTTTTCAAACGGCCCTAGAGGTGTGAGTTCTCCTACAATCTCACCCTCACCCCTGAACATATAATATTCAAGTTCATCTTTTTCATTAAACCCTAGCCTTACACCTACCTGAGTCCGGGTGAAGAGATCAACTACATATGAGGTGAAAATGCCTGAAAATTCACACTCTGTCCTGTTGTAAATAAATATATTGTCATTTACTAATACATAATCTGACGGACTGCAATAGCCTAATTCATCCATGAGACGTGTAAGTTCCACAAAATTTGTGGATACTACAGAAGAATATAGTTCCAGTGTTTCTATACCTGTATCCTGCAACCAATACATACCCTTGCCTTCTATCCTGTTTGTAAGGTGATGCCTGGTTTCAGGAGCAGTCTGTCCCTTCTTTTCAACATAACCATAATAAATATGACGCTGAACTTCCCTGTCATCAATAATTATCTCCTTCCCTCCCATCGTTCTTTCCTTTCTGCCACTTGAAAACCATACTTCAATAATTGTAACTAGATTGGTATCCTGATCTACAAATACATTATATCCCCTTTGTTCCGATAGAATCATATGGGAAAAGAAAATTATGTTTTTAAGAGTCAGGGCGCCATAGCTGCCTGTAAAAGTATTAGCATCAACTTTAACAGAAAGATTCTTTTTATCCCTGAAGGAATATTCAAAAACAGGTCCGTCGTCTGTTATAATTCTGATTGATTTCCCTGAAAGCTCATCGGTAAATTCCGAGCGGCAAACAGGACCTGATTCTGCAATGGCTTTAAGCTTTTCTCCAATCTGGCTTTTCGTAAGCTTCGTGTATTTAAACCGGTGCATCGGGATGTTCATTGGCTTGCTCATATACTTTCTCCTTTCTTATTTTTTTCTGGAATATTGTTATCCTTTTTCTATCAATGTGTAATGCCAAACTTCTTTTAGCTCCGAATGATAATTATTTATCCGGAAAATTATCAGTTTTACAAATTTTTATTAAATATACAAGCTTTTTGAAATGAATGATTAATATTAATTTTAACAACCTAACTTTAAAACTTACTTTATGAAAAAACTTATCTTGATTTTTTCCGGCCTGTTGCTCCTTCTATCCGGATGCGAAAAAAAATCTGAATCCGTGGCGGCCGATTCAAAACTATCTTTTTAGGCTCATGTTTGTATACAAATAAAAATGAATTACGGTTGCTATTTTAAAAGCTTGTAATCCAATAATGATGCAAGTGTTTTATAATATTCGCTTTCAAGTTCCATAAGCCTGTCTTCCGATTCATACAGCGATTTCATATAAATAAAATAGGTTGAAACAGATATTTCACCTGCTTCCAGAGCTTTATCGGGATATTTTGTCCCTCCCCCCGATTCAATAATCTCTCTGATCTCTGAAACGCTTTCCTGCAATGCCATTAACCTGGAATAATCATTTCTTACCTCCGATTTGAGTTTTTGCAACCTGGCTTCGCGCAGGGCATCAAAATAATCAGCAGAAGCTGATGCAGATCTGACCTTATTTGAATTCGCCCATAGTGGAATGCTTATTCCGGCTACCGGTCCTGTGTAAGCTGTACCTGCAACAATTTCTGAGCCGTATCCAAACTGTAATTCTGGCAAAGATCTGCTCCTGCTTAGCCCAACCTCCTGCAGACTGATATTGTATTCAATTTCGGGGATGAGATAAGCCGGATGGAATTCTGATTTCTCAGTAATAAGCAGATCAAAATCCGGAACTTCCGTAACAGGGTAATCAACATATCCGATTTCTCCGGCATCTGATCCGCTCATGTAGCCAAGCTTCTCCTTTAGCATCTTTATTTCTGATTCCCTCCGGTTGATTTCAAGACTAATGGATGACAATTCCAGTAGAATGTTGTTGTAATCCATAATCGTTGCCTCCCCGTTCTCAAGCATCTTTCCCCAGGCCGACCTCAGGACTTCATAACCTTTCTTTCTTTCAAGAAGTGTATTTAATGCTCTTGTGTTATATATAAGATCGAAAACCAGTTGCTCTGCCTCAAGCATTATGAGCATCCTTGCCTGACTGTATTCCTGTTCTGCAAGAATAATTGTGTTTTTGTTGATCTTTTTCTGCAACAGGTACTTTGTAGGGAAATCAAAGGATTGCGATACCGACCAGGTTGTCTTATCTCCAGCCTCATCAGTATTACCCGGCATGAAGCCTGCCGAAACAAAGGGATCTGATGGTGCATTTCCTGTCCGGGCTTCAATCTTTTTTGCTTCAAGCAATTTTCCGTAAGCAGCTATTTCAGGATTATAAGCGGAAACCCTTTCCAGGAATTCAGTAATAAATTGCGCTGATGCCTGTACGGTGAAGGAGATCAGCAGTGCCAATAAAAATATCTTTTTAATCATTCTTGTTTCTTCTTTCAATTAAATAATAGACTGATGGAATGATAAATATGTTCAGCAGCGTGGAACTGAGCAATCCTCCGAGAATCACTATTGCCATGGGACTCTGGATCTCATTTCCCGGCTTGTCGCCTCCAAGTGCAAGTGGGATCAAAGCAAGAGCAGCTGTAAGGGCTGTCATCAGAATGGGATTCAGCCTGTCCGCCGAACCGGTTATAATCCTTTCATTCAAAGCCATGCCCTGCTTCTTCAAATGAATATATCTTGATATCAATAATATACCGTTTCTTGTAGCTATACCGAAAAGCGTGATAAACCCGATGATTGAAGGAATGCTTATTACATTTGATGACAGCTTGATAGCAAAGATCCCGCCGATTATTGCAAGCGGCAGATTGAGAAGTACAATCAACGCAAGCGAACTGTTTTTAAACTCCTGGTATAGTATCAGAAAGATAAGCAGAATTGCAATTAACGAAGCAGTCATAAGCCTTTTTGTGGCACTTTCAGCACTTTCAAACTGCCCGCCATATTCGATATGGTAATTCCCGGGTAGTATAATTGTTTCGTTTATTCTGTTCTTTATGTCATTTACCAAACTCCCAACATCTCCTCCTGCTGAATTAACTGAAATTACTATCAGTCGTTTTACATTCTCACGGTTTATTGAAAATGGACCCGAAGAAGACTGTATGTCAGCCACAAAGGAAAGTGGTACTTTCTTGCCATCCCAGGTGTCGATCATAGCGTTCCTTATTCCTTCAATTGTACCGCGTGTTTCATCATTGTATCGAAGTACCAGGGGAAACCTTTTTTCCTCTTCATAAACATCCGATACTACCTGCCCACCCAGGGCAATGCTTACAAATGAATTGAAACTGTTCATGTCAATTCCATAGCGTGCAAGCATCTCCCTGTTTGGCTTTATCTTTAGTTGAGGGGCTTCAACAAGTTGTTCGACATTAAGATCACCAATCCCTTTTATACCGGAAATTTCTGACTTTATTTCATTGGCAATTCTGTAAAGATCGTTCAGGTCGTCCCCAAAAAGTTTAATTGCAATATTTGCTCTGGATCCGGAAAGCATCCTGTCAATCCTGTGCGCAATAGGCTGTCCGACTTCAATACTGGCACCAGGGATAAGCTTCAACCGTTCTCTTACATCAGCAAAAAACTCTTCCCGGCTTCTTTCCATCAACACAAACGGGACATCAAGTTCCGAGGTGTTCTCGCCAAAGAAATGTTCGGCAAGTTCAGCCCTGCCCGTCTTGCACGACACTGAAATGACTTCCGGTATTCCGAGAAGTATCTTTTGAGCTTCAATACCAGCCTTTTCTGATTCTTCGAGTGATACTCCGGGCGGCAACGAAATATTTACAGTCAGTGCGCCTTCATTGAAAGCGGGAAGAAAAGAACTACCGGTTGTTGTTAAAAGAATAACAGAAATTATGAATATCAATGCTGTAAATCCGACTATGATTCTGCTCCTGCCCAATGTGAAATCAAGCGATTTACTATATAATCTGCTCAGATTCCGTTCAGTCCATGATCCTTTAACTGCCTTCAGCAGTCTGCGTTCATCCGTAAGAAGGTAACTGCTCAGTACAGGAGTGACTGTCACTGCAACAATCAGTGAGGCAAAAAGGGATACTATGCAAGATATGCCAAGCGGCCTGAGCATTCTTCCTTCAAGATCGCCCAACAAAAAAAGAGGAACAAATGTGATTATTATAATAAGCGTTGCATTCCATATCGACGATCTTACTTCAGTTGAAGCCTTATACACTATCCTTAGCGGCGGTTCTCTTTTTTCAGGAAGCAGAACGACATTCTTCCTGAGCCGCCTGTAAATGTTTTCCATATCAATTATGGCATCATCAACAAGCGAGCCTATTGCTATAGCCATACCTCCCAGACTCATTGTATTGATTGTGTAGCCGAAGACGTTGAGGGTTATAATCGTGACAAGCAGCGAAAGGGGCATTGCCAGCAGTGAAATGAATGTGGTCCTTATATTGAAAAGGAAAAGAAACAATATTATAATTACAAAAATACCTCCCTCTGTCAGAGCTTTCATCACATTTTTTACAGAAGTGTTTATGAATGATGCCTGATTATAAATATCCGTTCTGAAGGTTACAGAAGATCCGGTATTTTTCTGAATGTCGTTAAGGGCATCAAGGATTTTGTCAGAAAGTATAACTGTGTTGGCATCGGGCTGCCTTGTTACTGTAACCAGAACTGCACTTCGCCCCCTGTATGATGCAGTGCCAATTGCAGGAGAACTGCCAGTTCTGACCGTTGCAACATCTCCAACCCTTACGGGAAGTCCCTCTGTAATCTTTATAACCGAATTTGCAAGCTCCTCAACCTTGTCGGTTTTTGCTATACCCCTGACAATGTACTTGGTGCCGTACTGATTTATGAATGATCCGGAAGTATTCATGTTGATTTCCTGACTGGTACTTATCAGCTCATTCATTGTGACCCGATGGAAATCCATCTTGTAGGGATCTGCCAGTATCTGGTATTCCTTTATTTCTCCGCCAATCACATTTACCTGTGCAACACCTCCTACTGACAGAAGCCTTGGGGAAACTACCCAATCAGCCATTGTCCTAAGTTCCATAGGATTCAGGCTATCCGATTCAAGGGCTACTATCATCATCTCACCCAACAGTGATGTCTGGGGAGCAATTACCGGCTTATCGATACCTGCAGGAAGGGTTTCTCCGACCTGAATAAGCCTCTCGGCAATTGTCTGCCTGGCTTTGTAAATATCAGTTCCCCAGTCGAATTCAACATTCACTATCGAGAATCCCATTGTTGATGTCGATCGTACCCGCCTTATCGACGTGGCTCCGTTGACTGCAGTTTCAATGGGGAATGTAACCAGCTTTTCCACCTCCTCAGGAGCCATTCCGCTTGCCTCAGTCATTATCACAACAGTCGGAGCTGTGAGTTCCGGAAATATATCTATCTCCATCCGTAATGTGACAAAAATTCCAGCGATTATCAGCAACAGGGACGCTGTAAGTACGCTGATCCGGTTCCTTAATGAAAAACCTATTATCCTGTCAAGCATGGTCCTGAATATTAATGATTGTGAGCAGGTGCAACTGTTGTCATTTGCGAAAGCTTAATCAAATAAGCTCCTTCGGAAACAATCTTTTCATTTTCGGAAAGTCCGTCCATTACAACTGTACTTTCACCATCACTATAACCTGTACTAATGAATCGTTTTACAAAATCCCCATCATCATGCGCGACAAATACGTAGAACTTTCCAAATTCTTCCATCAGGGCACTGTTAGGAACAACAATCATGTTTTCTTTAAGTTCTCCAATCAGAAATACCTCGGCAAAAGAACCCTCGATAAGCCCGGGATCATAATCAATGCTGAAGTAAACCGGTATATAAAATGAATTCCCTGCTGTACTTTTCCCAAAGGCGATCTTCCTGCCGTTCATTTCAGAGGTTTTATAAACCTTTTTGCTGTAGCCAACCCTGAAATTTGCGTTTCCAATCTGCGGAAGAATATCCAGATTATCAGGTGAAACATCGACTTTGAGGATAAGTTTCCGCTCAACGATTATCGAAGCAAGAACTTCTCCCGACGAAACTTTCTGTCCTTCGCTTGCAAAGATCTCCCTGATGTAGCCATTACCAGGCGAAGAAACTAAATTCCCTTCTGTACTATATGTCGCGTCCATATTTTCGAATTCGTTGAGGGCTTTCTCATATTCATTGTTTACAGCAAGAAAATGTTCCTCTGTTATTATTTTATCTGAAATGAGATTTTTAGCTCTCTCATAGTTCTTTGTAGCTCTGGTAAGATCTGCTTTTAACTGCTTGTATCTCAGTTGTGAATTATCTTCTGTAAGCTGCTCGCCGCTTATTGTAAACAGATTCTGTCCACGGCTCACTTTCACTCCCGGAAACAAATATTCATCACAGAATTTTACCAGTCCGGGTGTTTTAGCCGTAATCAGCTGAACATCCTTATTACCGGCCATAATCATCCCGCCGGCCCTCAAAGCAAAGACAAACGGTCGACGCTTCAGGGTGATGATACTGTAGCCCGATGAATCGCCCGAATGTTCCCCTTCATGCACATGGGCAGTTGTTTCATGTTCTTCATGTACATGGGCACTCTTTGATAAACAGCCTGTAAATAAGACCGTTAACGGTATAATAACATAAAATATTAAATTTTTCATGGAAAGAAAAATATTAAATAGTTGATATTAAGCAATATGAGAATAAAAAAGAGGAGGATTTGCGGCTTAAGCTGCTGGTGGAGCCCTGAAAGAGGCTGATGCGTAGTAACAGGTGCGATAAAAAGAATGCTTATTATTATCAATTATCAATTCTTCCCATAATTCAAGGAATGAATAATCATTTGAAGAAGATTCAATAAACAGGTTGTCCTGTGCAATCTGATGATATAGAATTGAGGATATCTGGCAAACTTCATGGCCCTCAGTATGGCTGTGATATTCATCATTCAGGATTGGCGCTGCATGCGAATGCTTGCTCAACATGTAAAGATTGCTTTCCTGGTGATTATGGGGAATAATGGAGTGAGCCATAATCATCAGCCAACTGAGAAAGATAAGGGTAGCTTTGATTTTAATCCTTTTTCTCAAATATTAATTTTTATGCCAATATAGTGAATTTTTAAAGGTCTATAGGGATCTCCGAGGGTGAGATTTATTAAATCAGTTATATTAAAACTTAAATATTACGGCTTTAGAATTAATTCAGTTGTTTCCATGAATTATCAGGTACAGGAATATTAATACGATATTACCATTTCCATTCGGCAATACTTGACTGACAAAAAAATTATTCTGCCTTACTCATGACTAATTTTCCATGAATTACCCCTTTTATTCCCAAAATTTTGTCGGAAAGCTTTGTTAACCTTCTTGAAATGCCTTTTACTGCAACAATCTCAAGACAAATTTCATGTCCTAAATGAAAATGCTGAGATGATAGAATCACATCATAATACTCGTGCTGAACACGATTTAATTTTCCAATAATATCTCCTTCATGATGGTTATAAACCAATACGATTGCACCTGCAACAACATGGTTACACTTCCATTTCTTTTCAACTATATATTTTTCTATCAGCGCTCTGATAGCCTGAGAACGGTTTGGATAACTGTTCTCAACAACATATTTGTCAAGTTCCCTTAATAAACCTTCTTCCAAACTTACTCCAAAACGACGTATAGCCATCTTTTCATTAATTTAATAATAGACCCACCTTATCCATATTACGAACATGTTATCTTTCAGACAGATCGTGCCACAAAAATAATAATTTTATTTTAACACTGGTAAAACTCCTTAATCTAATATCAATATAGTAAAATATCACATCCCTTAATAACATCATTATATTGCAACAAGAAATTCAATTATCAGGACCTTTCTGTTAAAACAGCTGTTTCTATTTTATATATCATGGTTACACGGAACTAATAAAAAAACTCCCGGCTCAAATTGCAGAAAGGCTTTAGATCTTCCGGATAATTTTCATATTATCTTTCTTAAATCAATGAAATACTCGTAAAAGGGAATATTACTATTTATTGATCCACTAAAATAGACATAATAAAACTTTTCAAATAAGTTATTTTATTAATAGAAGATGTTAATTAGAATTATTCTAAAATATTTCGGATATTTGCTTTACAATTAAATGAAATCTATATTAGCTTTATAGAATTAAACGCTTATAATGAAGCCAGTTGCACGAAAAAAATTGTACGGTTATATTGTAAATTATCCTTAATCAATACCTGACTATAAAGAACAACAGAAAAGGGGGCTTTATAGTCCCCTTTTCTATTTGAAAGACCATTGAAAAATTGCATCAGGCAAAGAACTTAAGATTTTTAGCTTTCAGTACAAATAACTATTTATTAATATAAAACGCTAACATTTAAATAAATACTGATGAATACTATAATATTGAGCAAACTGGATTATTTAAGGATCCAAAAATGCATTCAAAATGCAAGGCAGATGAATACAATTGGTGCAAATGAAGCCGAAAATCTGATGAAGGAATTGAACTCTGCAAAAGTAGTTGAATCGGAAGATGTCCCCCATGATGTTGTAACAATGAATACAATTGTTAAAATCAGCTTTCTGAATACAAAAAAAGCACTTCAATTTCAGATAGTCTACCCCGATCAGGCAAATTTTAAAGAAAACAGGATATCTATTTTTTCTCCTGTTGCAACAGCCCTTATCGGATATAAGGTTTCCGACGAAGTTGAATGGATAGTACCCTCAGGCCTTACTAAATTAAGGATCGATGAGATCATTTATCAGCCTGAGGCTGCAGGTGACTTTGACAGATAAATATCAGGATTGAATCAGAATAATACGGATCCGATTAAGTAACTTTTTTAAGCGCTATTTTACCGTAAATTCAACATCATGAAAAAAGATCCGATACCGAAACTTGTGTCAGGGCATACTGATAACTTGTTACATACATTCCTAAGGTGGACAAAAGATACCGGATTTACAGAAGTGCTGTTATTGATATTTTTATACCAAGGGGTGTCAGATATCCCGATGTGATAACAATATTTGGAACCAAACGCTCACTCAATCTGTCAAAAGTAAAATTCATTAATTTCTAAAGATCAGTTATAACAATGAATAAAAATGCTAAATTACAATTCCTGAAAAGTATTGAGCTCTTCAACGACCTTAATGATAAGGAGTTACAGGAAGTATCAAATAATTTAAAAGAGAAATTCTACAGCCCTGGCGACATGCTGTTCCATGAGAATAGTCCCCGAAAATCTATTTTCATAATTTGCGAAGGGGAAGTTGAACTTTATAAGCATAATTCATACGGAAAAAAGGTCAGGCTGGCTTTATTTAGCAGGGGAGATTTTCTTGGTGAAGGGATCTGGGACAGTCATTCACCTCATTCTACTTCGGCAGTAGTTTTGAGTAACGCTATTCTGTTTGTTGTAGACAGCGATCTGTTCTGTTACGGTTCCGGAACCACTCTGAAAATACTGTCTAACATAACAAAGATCATTTCAAGAAGGATACGCAATGTAAACAACCGGATGCTGAATCTCTCAACCCAGTATGAATCCGGAAAGACAAGAACAGAACATGATCTTCTTGGTAAGCATGAAGTGCCTTACGAAGCCTACTATGGTATTCAAACACTCAGGGCTGTGGAAAATTTCAATATCTCGGGAATCACCCTGAACTTCTTCCCTTTATTTATCGAAGCGCTGTCGATGGTAAAAGAAGCAGCTGCCGAAACTAATTTTGAACTTGGATTGATAGATAAAAATCTCAAGGACGCTATTGTTATTGCCTGCCATAAGTTGCAAAACGGCAAATACCATAATCAGTTTATCGTTGATATGATACAGGGTGGAGCAGGAACATCTACCAATATGAATGCAAACGAGGTTATCGCAAATATAGCTTTGGAAATACTAGGCCATAAAAAAGGTGAGTATGTTTATTGCCACCCGAATAATCATGTAAACAAGTCCCAATCAACAAATGATGCATATCCCACCGCTATAAAAATAGCCCTTTACAATTCCAATAAAAAAATTACAGCTGTCCTTAAAACCTTAGCCGATTCCTTCAATAAAAAAGGAAAAGAATTTGCTCACATTATTAAGATGGGAAGGACCCAGATGCAGGATGCAGTGCCAATGACACTCGGCCAGGAATTTGAGGCTTATGCTATAACTCTTGAAGAAGAAATTGAAAGGTTGAACCAGAATGCCGGATTATTCCTGAAGGTCAATATGGGAGCAACTGCAATTGGCACTGGCATTAATTCAGAACCGGGGTACGCAGAAAAAGTTATCAGACATTTAAGAAGGATAAGCGGTCTTGATCTTATTCTGGCTTCAAATCTTGTCGAAGCTACACAGGATACCGGAGCATTTGTAATGTATTCATCTGCAGTAAAAAGACTGGCAATAAAACTATCGAAGATATGTAATGATCTCCGCCTTCTTTCTTCCGGCCCCAGGACAGGCATTAATGAAATAAACCTGCCTCCCGTGCAACCAGGATCATCAATTATGCCAGGGAAGGTTAATCCGGTAATACCTGAAGTGGTAAACCAGATAGCTTTTAAGGTTATTGGAAATGACTTAACCGTAACGATGGCTTCGGAAGCCGGTCAGCTTGAACTTAATGCTTTTGAACCGGTAATAGTCCAGAGTATTTTTGAGTCGGTCGAAATGCTTATCAATGGCATGAACACCCTTAAATACCGATGTATAGACGGTATAACTGCAAATGAAGAACATTGCGAAAACCTGGTAATAAACAGCATCGGACTGATAACTGCATTAGTCCCCTGGATTGGTTATGACTCTCTGAATGAAGTAGCCAAAGAAGCTCTTGCAAGTGGAGAGAGCGTTTATTCCCTTGTGCTTAAAAAAGGCCTCCTTTCCAAAGAAAACCTTGATAAGGTATTATCACCTGAGAATATGGTCAGGCCATTAAAATCAAAAAATAAATAATTACAAGTGTTAGATTTATTGTTTTTATTTTTGTATATCAACCGAAAGAAATGAAAATTATATCCTGGAATGTTAATGGCATTCGTGCCATTACAAAAAAATCATTTTTTAATGATTTGAGTCTTTTGGATCCCGATATTATTTGTCTTCAGGAAACTAAAGCACAGGACAATCAGGTTTCCGAAACGCTTGATTCACTGAACAATAGCCATTATGTCTTTTCAAATTCAGCAGTGAGACCCGGATACTCGGGAACGGCAGTTATTTCAAAGATCAGGCCTCTGAATGTCACAAAAGATATAGGTATAAAAGAACATGACTCTGAAGGCCGGGTCATATCTCTAGAACTAGAACAATTCTTCCTTGTAAATGTGTATGTCCCTAATTCCGGGGCTGAACTTGCCAGGTTAGATTACAGACAGGAATGGGATCTGGCTTTTTTCAATTACCTGAAAAGCCTTGAAAATATAAAACCTGTTGTTGTATGTGGAGACCTTAATGTAGCTCATCGGAGTATTGATCTGGCACGCCCTAAAGAAAATTACAACAAATCAGCCGGATATATGCAGGAAGAAATCGACGGTATGAACAGGCTTACAGAAAGTGGATTTGCCGATACATTCCGATATTTTTATCCCAATGAAACAGGAAGATACTCATGGTGGAGCTTCAGAGCCGGAGCAAGGTCGAGGAACATCGGATGGAGAATCGATTATTTCCTTGTAAGCACTTCTTTTCTTCCAAAAGTAAAAGATGCATTTATCCGCGAAGACATAAGCGGATCAGATCATTGCCCAGTGGGTATTATTCTGAATCTTTCTGACTAATACTTTCCCGGGAACTGACAATCTTATATCCTTATTTTTTTTCTCCTCGAATCTGAACTCTTCTTATTTTACCGCTAATTGTCTTTGGCAATTCAGTAACAAATTCAATTATCCTGGGATATTTATAGGGAGCCGTCACTTTTTTGACATGATCCTGTAATATTTTTACAAGTTCTTCGCTGGGATTATAGTTTTTTGTCAGAACAACGGTTGCCTTTACAATTTGTCCCCTGTCAGGATCAGGAACTGCCGTAACTGCACATTCAAGCACTGCGGGATGTTCAATAAGGGCACTCTCCACTTCAAAAGGCCCTATCCTGTACCCCGAGCTCTTTATTATATCATCTGCCCTGCCGACAAACCAGAAATATCCGTCTTCATCGCGCCATGCCATATCGCCTGTTTTGTACACCCCGTCTGACCATGTACTTTTTGTAAGCTCTTCATCATTATAATATCCCTTAAACATACCAACAGGTTTTCTCCTCTCTGTATAAATAATTATCTCGCCTTCATTCCCAATCTCACAAGGGCTGCCAGTTTCATCAACAATATCAATATCATAACCGGGAGTTGGTTTCCCCATCGATCCGGGTTTTGGTTTCAGCCAGGGATAAGTGGCTACAGCAACTGTACATTCAGTCTGACCGTATCCTTCCATAAGCCTGAGGCCTGTCTTTTCATAAAAGTACCTGAAAACTTCAGGATTTAAAGGCTCTCCCGCAACAACACAATTTTTAAGTGAGCTGAGATCATAACTTGCCAGGTCTTCCTTAATAAGGAACCTGTAAATTGTTGGAGGGGCACATAAAGAAGTGACCTTGTATTTTTCAATAACTTCAAGAATATTCTTAGCCTTAAACTTGTCGTAATCATACGTCATTACAGCACTGCCCGATATCCACTGACCATATATCTTACCCCAGGCCGATTTAGCCCAGCCAGTATCAGCAATAGTGAAATGAAGCCCATTATCCTGAACAGCCTGCCAGTATTTTGCAGTTACTATATGTCCCAGCGGATATGTAAAATCATGAGTTACCATTTTAGGCATTCCTGTCGTCCCCGAAGTAAAATAAAGAAGCATTATATCATTGTTGTCAGTTGCTTCATCCCCGGTAGGAAAATTAAATTCTCCAGAACTCTCTTCCATGCCTTTTTCAAAATTAATCCATCCCTCTCTATTGCTGTTGCCGATCAGCACTTTATGCTTCAGGAATGGAGATTCGCTTTCTGATTCCTCAATATGTTGTATCACAATAGGATCATGTACACAAACTATCATTTTTATCTCTGCAGCATTATTCCTGTAGATTATGTCTTTCGTCGAAAGAAGATGAGTTGCCGGAATTGTTACTGCTCCAATTTTGTTGAGAGCAAGACTGCAGAACCAGAAAGTATAGTGCCTTTTCAAAATCAGCATAACGGGGTCGCCCTTACGAATGCCAGCTGATCTGAAAAAATTCGCAGCCTTATCGCTGTAATATTTCATCTGCCCGAAAGTAAAAACCGCCTCATTCCCTTTATCATCACACCAAACCATTGCCGTCTTATCTGGTGTAAGGGCTGCTATTTTATCAACAACATCACGGGCAAAATTGAAATTGTCAGGTATTCTTATCTCAAATTCAGACCTGAACTCCTCATAAGATTTGAATTCCGTCTTCTTAAGGTAATTTTCAAGAATCATAATATGTTAAATTTATAAAATGATTGCCAGAAATTTTACCTGCTCATTATTTAAAGCCCTCATTGCATGATTGTAACCTGAATCAAAATAGATCGAATCACCTTCATTCAAAATAATTTCATACCCGTTGACTATTGTCATCATTGCTCCCTGAATTACATAATTGAATTCCTGTCCCGGATGAGAATTGAACTCGAGCAGAGTATCTTCTTCAGGCTTAGGATCAATTGTCACCATGAATATTTCAGCTTTTTTATGAATAAAATTATATGCAAGACTCTCATAGCTGTATTGCTGTCTCCTTTCAAGCTTTAATCCCTTCCCCTTTCTCACAACGCTGTAAACATGAAGCCTCGGATTATCACCTCCAAGTAACACGGAAAGCTCTACATTAAACAATTCAGATATCTGGAAAACTATCCCCACGGGAATGTCAATATCTCCGCTTTCGTACCTGTTATAAAGATCTGCATCAAGGCCAATCTTCTGCGCCAGTGTTTCTGCTGAAATACCCGATATTTCACGGATCTCTTTTATTCTTGCGGCAATCTGCCTTATCTGTTCAGTCATAATATTAAGTTTTAAAATCCCAATTATAAATAATTTATTTTAATATGACTACCGATTGAGTATTGAATTAATAATTCAAAGAATCAACATCGACCTAAAATCTTAAAAGTCTTATTATAAAATGATTTTTGAATTTTGTGAATTAACTGTTAATAGTTAAACAATAAAATTAAGCGGGAAAAGATAGTTTATATTTATTTTCACTTCGACTTCCTTTTCAAACTATTTTATGAAAATTCTTATAATATATAATCTCGATCCCATCTGGGAAAATCATGAAATTAAAGAAGTCCGCCGTTCAAACAGAATGATTTTTCAGTCCTTGAAAAAAGAAGGTATTGAAACCTACATTGAAGAAGTGCGTAACCCTCATCTTGAAAAAATCCTGGAAGCCTATGATCCTTCAGATACTATTGTTTTCAATCTCTGTGAAACTCTGCCGGGACTGGTATCATGCACCGAAGAAAAAATTGTTGAAATAATTGAAAACCGAGGATTTACATATACCGGAAATAAACCGGAAGTGATAGCAACAAGCTATGATAAAATGAAAGTAAAGGAAATCCTTGTCACGCTTGGAATCAGTGTTCCTTACGGTGCAGTTCTTAGTATGGAAGAAGCAGATACATGGAAAATATTTCCAGCAATTGTAAAACCCTCACATGAGCATTGCAGTCTGACAATAAGTGAAAAATCGGTCGTCTATAATACTTCTGAACTAAGGGAACAGATTGGTGTCGTGAACAATGAACTGAACCAATCTGCAATTGTTGAAGATTTCATTGATGGCCGCGAATTTCATGTTTCAGTATGGAACAATAACGAACCGGAAATATTGCCGCTGGCAGAAATGGATTTTTCGGCTTTTCATGAAGCTCGTAAAAGACTATGTACTTATGATTCAAAAAACATACCCGGCTCTGAACATTATGAGAAGATAGAAATACTTATACCTGCTCCTCTGAATGAACAACAACTTAAGAAAATTGAAAAGATAACACTAACGGCCTGGAAAGGATTCGGTTGTTTGGATTATGCCCGTTTTGATTTTCGCTTACGCGATGACAAATTCTATCTACTTGATGTTAATCCGAATAACGATATAAGCTTTGACACCAGTTTTGCACTGGCAGCAGAAAAAAACAATTATTCATATAGCCAGATGGTAAAACGCATAATAACTATGGCTGCCGAAAGACATCCTAAAATCAAAGAGGAATTAATTGTACAAAACACATTCAACAATGTCTTTTAACTGCAATAATATTCCTTTAGTTTACTGCCTGGCAGTCTGAATTCTTTTTTCACCCCTGTAACTTCGAACATTCTTTATTCTTCTCAGGTATTCGATCAGCGCATCAGCTGAAGTAATAAAAAGCGATTGACCGGGATCGTTGTGTTCGTATTTATAAGCCTGAGTCATATAACTGTTCATGGCAACTGAGTAAGTCTTATCCATTGAAAGTTGATTGCCGTCTTCAGTCAAAAGAATTACTTCCAAAAGATTGCCATTAAGATCCTTCCTTAGTTTTATTCTTATACCCGAAGGATAGACAGGAACTATATCATTAATTGAGTATGCTGTAAGCATAAGAGAATGTATTTCGCTACCGGTAAGTTTTGTTACAATCAACTCATTATCGAAAGGGTCAAGCTGATAGATATCCATTATTCTGATCGTTCCTTTAGGAAGATAATCGATCCGGACCCCTCCCGGATTTACAAACGCAATGTCAGCTTTTGCTGCATTACGTTGCCCGTCTGCCATCAGGTAACCCAGTTCCTCATGTGATGAAAAATCATCGGATGTTGTTGCAATAACTTCCCTGAGTACAGGATTGTCATTTAGCTTATCAACAATCGCTCGTATTGAAGTTTTCTCATTTTTTGTATTCCTGATGTCAATAAATTCCATGCTCCTTTGTAATGATCCATCAAACTTCCTTGTCAGTTTTATAAGTGTGCCGTATTTCAGTTTATTCTCAGCCTGTGTTATCATTATACCATTGTGTACCTGTTCCTTTTCAACTTTTGTATGAGAATGCCCGCCGATTATCAGATCAATACCTTCAGGCATTGTCTCAGCCAGTCGAACATCATTCTCAAAGCCAAGATGGGTGAGTGCTATAAAAATATCACATTGATCTTTCAGATACATGTATTCTCGGGCGGTTTCAAAAGGAGAGCTGAAGGAAAAGTCCTTAACATTATCGGGATGCGAATCGGGAATGCCATCCTGATTTATGTAAAGAAGCCCTAAAAATGCCAGCTTTAGTCCACCAGGCAAAGTAATTATCTCATATGGTTTCACTTTCAGATTATCTGAGCTACTTTTTGACATATTTGCACATATAAATCCAAAGTTTGCCTTATGGCTGAGATTTCTGAACCCATCAGGCTGTGAATCAAACTCATGATTTCCGACTGCACTAAGGTCAAAACCTGTTGCGTTCATTAATTCAATCACCGGCAATCCTTTTTCCGGATACTGATCATTTACCGGATTGCCTGTCTGGTTGTCACCGGCGGCAACTAAAAGCATATCCGGATAAATGGCTTCAAGGCTATCAACTATATAAGCCAGTTTCGGAAAATTATCGATTGCTGCATGTATATCGTTCACGGCAAAAATCACAGCCTGTTTATCAGCCTGCCTGACAGTAAATACTTTTCCTCCTGTACTGCATGCTGAAATATATACGATTATAAGAATGCCAGAAAAAAACTTCAAAAAGAGATCCTTATTCCTTCGTCTTTCCTTGAAAAAAAGTACATTACCATCAGTCAGTTCTCCATCATCTGCAATTTTATTTCCATAACGATCCTCCACTGAAGGGATCTTTTTTGGAATTCTCCTGCCCTGCTCAGAATAATATTTCAAGATTGCATCCTTTACTCTTGCCCCGTTATGAAGTTCAATTAAAGTGCCGTTTACTTTGACTTTCATTATAACCTTTTCTATTGCATACAAAATAAAATACAGCATTCCCAACAGATAGACCTATGATCTGCACCAGAGACACATTATATTTTTATTCAACTAATTTTGTTGTTTTGCCCATTCTTCACCTTCGGGTGTCCGCCTCCATGCAAAATAAGAATCAAGAACCTTAAGCGATTCAGCACTTGGTACTGGTCCCGGCTGAGGAACCTTATTGAAATGCATTACCACCGGGTTGGCATCACTAAAAGCCGGCCATTCTGGGAGTCCTTCTCCATTGGGATCTCCGTATTTGGCAAAATTTGTCCAGTATGTTGCCATTGCTTCCGATATTTTGTGATCTGACTCATCAAGTTGCGGATTTGAGGCATTCAGATGTTGAAATACATAAGCTACGTCCTGACCATGGGGTGAACCAAAATCTGCTCTTGGCGAATCGGCAGGATAGTCGGGATGCTGATCAAAATAATAATAATATACCTTTGATTTTCCTGTTTGTGACTGGAGCCGTGCCCATATCCATGTATGCCATCCGAAAGCGGCATCACGGGAAAGGTCGCGAGCTGTTTTTGGGACTGAATTCTCCCCGGGAGGATAAGCTTTCACAAGACTTTCTGCAAATTTTCCGTAACGGGCTTTTACCCCGGCAACAAATTCTTCAGGACTTTTCTCACGTGAAAAGCTGGCCCCTTCATCAGAGTTATAACCTACAAGTATCGGTGTGTCATTATATTTACCTGCCTCGTATAGCTTGTACTGATCATCAGGGATCACCCATCCATCTATGATGGGCCATGACATTCCAAGTCCTCTACCAGCCGGTAATTTATTAGCTTCAATTTTTCTTAATTCCTCAATTGATGCGACACCGGCACTTTTAAGATAAGCTTCACCATCTCGTTCAGCATCTGTAAGTCTTTTAAGATTCTCTCCGGGAAAAGTTGTCGGCCTGGGAGGACCGAATGAGCCTCCGCTCTGTGATATTGCTCCATGGAACAGTCCTTTTGCAAGAGGTGAAGCACATAGCATACTGACAGCTATACCTCCGGCTGATTCACCGAAAATCGTAACTTTATCAGGGTCGCCTCCAAACGCAGCAATATTATCCCTGATCCACTGAAGTCCGGCAATCATGTCGAGAAGACCATAGTTCCCTGAAACATTTTGTGGATTTTCCCTGCTCAGTTCAGGGTGAGCGAAAAAGCCAAGTTGACCGACACGATATGCTATACTAACAAGAACGACACCTTTCCTGGCAAGATTTTCTCCATTGTAATTAGGCTCTGATGTTGATCCTGCCCCAAACCCTCCACCATAGATCCAAACGAACACAGGGATGCGGTCCTTCTTTGATTTGGCAGGTGTCCAAACATTCAGATATAAACAATCTTCGCTTTTGCCTGAAGGCGGATTACCCCCCTGTATTGGACCGGGAGCAAATTCATTTGCTTCCAGTACTCCCTCCCATTTTTCTACCGGCTGAGGAGCGCGCCACCTGAGATCACCGACTGGCGGTGCTGCAAAAGGAATTCCTTTAAAAACTGTCAATCCATTTTCAATAGTTCCTTTAACTAAGCCGCCATCAACTTTAATCTGGCCGGGTTCCTGTTTGTTGCATGCCGTAGCAGCAAACAATAAAATAATTGCTGTAATGATAGTTACTTGTTTCATAAATCCTTCCGATGAAATTATTAATTCTTATTTTCTTCAACAGTCCTGACTTTAGTCTGCTGCCGTCAATAAAGATATGACAAAATTGAATCTTAACATGCAGGTAAATGAAAATTAATGCCGTAGAATTTGGAGTCCTCAAAAAACAATAAAATTCCACCAGACAGGTCAGTATAAGGAATCTCAAACCTAAAATTCATTTAAATGTATGTTGTAAACATTAGACATTGAGCAAGCTATTGGGAAATAGAGAGGGGCAGATTTTTACTGCCCCTCTCTATTTTATGATTATCTTATCGCAAGTCAATTATTCTGCAATAGTGCCTTCTATAGGGGGTATTTTCCTGAAAGCAGGACCCGTGGCTCCTGGGAAATCAACAAATACCTTATTATCCTCAAAGCGGAAGTTCATAATTTCATTATGAACGCTTTCAATATACCGGAGAGTCAGTTCGAGTGACTGATCGTCCTTCCAGGTATAAGCCCCAGCAATTTTGAATGGAGGCAATCCATTAAGTGAATTTACTGCCGTTGCGAAAATAGAGGGTCCATGCCTGAGCGTCTCTCCCATCTCCCACTTCCCTGATCCGAATGAGAGATCAAAGGAAGCCGCATCGGTTTTAATGTTTAAAAGGCACACATCATTACTAAATTGAAAAGTGAGGTTTTTAATCGACCTGTTATTCTCTGCCAGTGTGAATGATTTACCTGATATTTTTGACGTTATCGCTTCATTTGAGTTTTTCGGAGGAAGCGGCAGGGCAAGACTGGCCAGTCTCTGCTTCAGCTGAGTAACAGATCCTTCGTCGGCAGGCAAAGGATCATCTTTCATTGATGGATAGAGGTATTTCCATACCATATCAAGTTCTCCCCACATATCATTTGAATTTGCCGTAAACACTACTACGGCATCTTTTTCAGGAATAATCAGGATGAACTGTCCGAAAGCGCCGTTGGCCTGGTAAGAGTTATGCCTTGCGCGCCAGAACTGATAACAATAACCCTGAACATCATCAAGAGAAGATTCTCTTTGTTCCTGAGTAAGTTCAGGCCTTTGCTGAATCTTCAATGAAGTGGCTTCTTCAACCCACTCTTCCGGAAGCAGTTGTTTCCCGTTCCATTTTCCCTTATTGAGATATAGTTGTCCCAATTTTGCCATATCCTCTGTTTTTACCCTGAGTCCCCATCCACCGGTATTAATATCGCCAGGGGCTGTTTCCCAGTCCATCCCTTCAATATCCAATGGTTCAAACAATCTCGGTGTGAGGAAGTCGATAACTTTTTCGCCGGATACTTTCTGAACTATTGCCGACAACATAAAGGTAGCCAGGGAACTATACCTGTATCTTGACCCTGGTTCAAAGTCAACTGGTGTCTCCAGGTATGATTTAACCCAGTCCTGTGTAGTCGTTGGCGGCTCACGTCTCTGACCGGTAGACATCATCAGCAGGTGTTTTACCTTGAGCTGCTCCAGGTTGGGACTAATTGAATCGGGCAATTTATCAGGGAAAAATGATATTACCTGATCTTCAATACTAAGCTTCTTTTCCTTAACTGCAAAGCCAACAGCAGTCGAAGTGAAACTTTTACTTGCAGAGTACATTGTATGTATCAGGTCGGGCCTGTAAGGATCCCACCAGCCTTCAGCAATAACTTTCCCATGCCTGAGAAGCATAAAACTGTGGAATTCAGTCCTTGTGTTTGCTGCTGCTGAATCAAGAAATGTAATTATTGCTTTCGATGAAACTCCTTCAGCTTCCGGAACACTTCTGGGAAGTGACTTGTCCTCCTTTTTTTCAGTACAGGAAATAAGTATCAAACTGATACAAAATAATAAAGCTGACAATCTTTTAAAAGTCTTTTTCATAGGGTAGTGTTTAAAGATTTCCAATCAGGATCATAAAAATAAAACTAATTCTGATATCATTTCTTAAGTAAGGCATTTTTTGAGCTCCCTGCTGCTGTTATATATTATAAGATAATGATTTAGCTTGTATGATATAATTAATAGGTAAATCTTCAGTAAAAGTACTTTTTTTAAAAAAAAATTCTACATTTACTTATAGGTTTTTCATGGATTCTTATTTTTCTGTTTTTACCAGTAATCAAATACACATTGGGGATGAATCTTTTTTACCTTATAGAGTATTCCATATTACAAATAAAATCCTTATCTTATATTTTACTAACTATTAGATGCTTCCATAATTTATAAAAATACAATAAAATAAACTTTTGTATTTTTATTAAAGAAAATAGTACCATTATAAAATATGGAAAATGACGCACTATTGGTAAAGAGCTTGTCTAAGGGAAACATATTGGCATTCAACACCTTATTTAAAAAATACAGTGGCCACTTATATCGTTTTTCTTATAGATATTTACAGTCAAAAACAGAATCCGAGGAACTGGTACAGGAGGTTTTTACTATAATTTGGGAAAAACGTTCAGAACTTAAAAATGAATTATCCTTCAAATCTTATATTTTTACAATAGCTTTTAACATTATACGGAAATATTTCAGAACCAGGAAGTATATTTCAAAATATTTTAATACAGAAATATACAATGATGTTGATATTCAAACATCTCAGAAGATCAATTATGATTCCCTGCATGATTATATTATAGAACTTGTCAATCAGCTTCCGGCAAAACGTAGAGAAATCTTCATAAAAAGCAGATTTGAAGGTTTGAATATAAAAGAGATCTCTGAAGAATTGGGAATAAGCCATAAAACTGTAGAAAACCAGCTTACAAATGCCCTGAAATTCATCAGGACAAATTTCAATCGGGATAATATACTCACTATTTTGGTTCTTATACAGTTCATTTCATAATGAATAAATATTACTCTTTAATGAATCATCTTGTTAAAAATTCCAATAATATTTCCATTCTTTTTTCTTATTAAAGATAGGTGTAAAAGTGTTGTCGTGGATATAATAGTAATTGGTGATAATTGTTAAAACAATTAATATCTTATAAATAACACTTTTATTAAAGAATTAAATATTTGTAATTCAATAATATATAGCTGTAATTAGATTTAATCAGAAATAATTGAGATAGTGATTTGTTGTTTTTTATGGGGCAGGGGTTGAATCTAGTCAATTAGGGCAAAAAGCAGTTCTACCGGGTTTTAGAGCTGCTTTTTAATTATTATTGCAGGAAAAGATGAAATGATTTAAAAATGGAAAAAGATAGTAAAATAGATATTGAAAAGATAAACAGGTTTCTTAGAGAAGAACATTCTGAAGAAGATCGTTTATATTTAAACGAGGTATTTTGTGACGAAAACAAAGTTAAAGAACTTGAAAAGAATTTAAGGAAGCAATGGTATGATCAGTTATCTGATAATGATTTTAAAGAAAAACAATTAGACCATATCCTCTACAAGATTCATTACAACATTAATTCTGAGAAATACAAGCCAAAACATACAATTTCCAAGTGCATAAATTGGCTTTCAAGAATAGCTGTTGTACTTATTTTACCGCTGTTATTATATTGCGGAATTAATCTTTACAGATCAACCATCAGGAAAGAACTTCCCTGGATAGAAATAAATGCACCAGCCTGGACCCGTGCACAATTTACTTTACCTGATGGAACTAAAGGTTGGTTAAACAGTAATTCAAGCATAAGGTATAAGGGGAATTATTTAAACAATCGAAATGTAATTCTGAATGGAGAAGCCTTTTTTGACGTTTTTACCGATGAAAAAAGACCTTTCGTTGTAGATGCAAATGAAGTTATTATAACTGCAATTGGGACTCGATTTAATGTAGCTTCCTATGATGAGGAAAATGAAGTGGAAGTTGTACTTGAAGAAGGTAAAATATTGGTTAACGATAAAAAAGAAGACAAATTAATACAGATCGCTCCAAATGAGAGATTCATATATAATAAAAACCTGAATACCTACATCACGGATACCGTACAAATAAAAAAGTATACTTCATGGACTGAAGGCAAGCTAATTTTCAGAAATGATCCTATTGATGTAATAGCCAGAAGGCTCGGAAGATGGTATAATGTGGATGTTGAGTTGGTTAACAATAATTATCAGGATATTTTGTTACGGGCAACTTTTGAAAACGAAAATCTTGAAGAGGTTCTTTTTTACCTGAAAAACAGCCTTAATATTGATTATAAAATAATAAATGAAAATATACTGGAAAATAATGAGGTCTATGTTAAGAAAAAAGTAATAATCAGTACCGAGAGAACCTAATTAATAATCAATATTAAAATCTGCCAATTGATCCTCTCTGAACGAAAAAAAGACAGGAAAATATTTGCTTCGCTTTACTACGAAAAAATTACTATTATCCGTTTAATTATTTAACAGCATTGGGTCTTGATAAATCGGGATTCAGATAATACCCCTCTTATTTTTTATTATTTTAGTCGAAGACTACTGATAGTTTAACCAGATTTTATAATAAATAATAATGGAAGTCACATGAAACGAAGCGAATTTTTAAAAACAATGGCAACTGCAGCCCCGGCTGCAACAGTAATGCCAAACTTCAGCCGTCTGTCTGAGACAGAGGTGGGCAAAGTAAAGATTACCGATGTAAAATGCATGAGGGTCCAGATGGGCACCAGGGGGCATGTTTTCCCACTTGTAAAGATTGAAACTGATGCCGGTGTATATGGTATCGGGGAATGTCATCATGATGTTACAGGCCTGGGAGCCAAGGATGTAGTTGAAAACGCTTTCAAACAGATCCTTGTCAAACAGGATCCCTTTGATATTGCACGACTGACAGAACAGATGAAATTCCGGGTATCTTACCTGGGAGGAAATGGAGGGATCGGTATGCATGCAGTTACCGGGTGCGAGATTGCATTGTGGGATCTTGTAGGTAAATTGCTTGGTATGCCTCTTCGCAAGATACTTGGCGGCGGATGTTACACCGACAAAGTAAGAGCTTATCTTACAAGCCAGCCAAGAAACATGCTCGATCCTGCAGTATGCAGAGAATGGATAGACTATGTAAACCAGTCTGTACAGAAATGGACTGCAGCAAAACCCTTCAGGATTTCCAGACGCCCGGGCGGTGAAGCATTAAACCGCCGCCTGTCATACAGTGAACTAAAAAATAACATTCAGGGTTATACCAACCTGAGAGAGGCAGCTGGTGATGAATTTGAGATAATAGTACACTGCCACTGGGAATTCGGTTTCTGGGATGCAATCAGCCTGGCAAAAGCACTTGAACCAATAAGACCATGGTGGATCGAAGATCCTATGCCTATAGAATATGTCGATACATGGGTTAAACTAACAGCAGCTTCTCCCGTTCCGATACTTTGCGGAGAAAATTTATATACTCTTCACGATTTCCTGCCATTCATTACAAAACAGGCTGTCCATATGATAGAAATAGATATATCAATGGCTGGTGGCCTGCTGGAGGCTAAAAAGATTGCCGATCTTGCAAATGCATATTATATGCCAGTTGCTACACATAATGTTATGGGACCTGTTGCTACAATAGCATCCGCAAATTGCGCAGCAACAATTTTTGATTTTATAGGACATGAAAGCTATGACTATAAAACAACTTCACGCGATGGTCATGCAGGGTGGGAGACTCTCGTTGAATATGACAGGGAAATAATTCAGGATGGATATATCCAGCTTTCAGACAAACCAGGCTTAGGACTAGATCTCAATAAAGAAGTAGCCATTAAGAATCTGGTTAAAGATGAAAAATGGTGGGGATAAAAAACAACCCTGAATTTTTATTGACTTCCATTAAATATTGCCATGCAGCAATATTTAATGGAAGCTTTTTTAATCAAACAATTCTATTTAAATATCCTTTGGGCAAAATCATGGAGTGATTTTCTCCAGACCTGCCATTCATGTGCTCCGGGAAAGGATGCAAAGGCAACATTTAATCCGTTATCCCTGAATGTCTGAATTAACTTCTTTGTTGCCTCTATCCGTGGATCCTGTTCTCCTACTGATATATAAAAAACCTTAAGTTTTTTATTGAACGAAGCAGAATTCGACAGTAATCCCGGTATTGTAGCCTCGGCATCAAATGCCCTGGCTCCTCCGCCCTGTTGTCCAATGCCTCCAAACAGGCCAGTACTGAATACCCCGACATGTGCAAAAACATCAGTGTTACGCAAGCCTGTATAAAAAGCCTGACCTCCACCCATGGATAATCCCGAAATTGCTCTGTTCTCCGCTCCGGATTTTACTCTATAATTCTTTTCGATGAAGGGGATTATATTATTAACAAGTTCATCCTTAAAAACTGCCATTGCTTCATCATTATAGCCCCCTGCCTGCATACCAGGACGGGATACATTACCATTGGGAATGACAACTATCATTGGTTTGGCTTTCCCTTCGGCAATCAGATTGTCAAGAATTATTGCCGTCTTACCCTGAACTGCCCAGCCACGCTCATCTTCCCCACCGCCATGTTGTATGTACAACACAGGGAATTGCTCATTCCCCGAATCGTAACCCGGAGGCGTATATATATTCACACTCCTCCAAGTGCCTGTAACTTTCGAAAAATATGACCTATGCCTTAGGTCTCCGTGAGGAACATTCTTTATCGTATAAAAATCCACACCCTGTTCAGGTATATCAATAGCACTCGACATTCTGCCTGTTCCATAAAAGGATTCACTTGCGGGATCGGAAAACCTGAACCCGTTAATTACAAGGGAATAATAATGGAATCCCGGATCCTGCGGTTCTGTCGTAACTCTCCAGATACCTTTGTCATCTTTCTGCATATCATACAGCTTTCCAAGATCCACCTGAACATTTCCAGCCTGAGGTGCATTTACCTGAAATATGACCCTGTTATCCGGTAGTATTCGAGGATATCGGGCATTCCCAATGTTTGTCGGCGCCGGTATGCCTTCCTCGGAATTTTGTGCGTTTAAAACACCGATCCCTGCCAAAAGCAGGATTGATAATAAAATGTTATATCTCATCATAATATAATTTTGATTTTAATGGTATGATACCTGTCCCGTTCAAGCGGGGGAACTCACATGATTGAAATTTACATAAATACATGTGGGTTTCATAATGCAAATAAAATTTGATAAACAATATTCTTACAGAATCAAATGTTCCTTGCCATTGTTATCAGAGCAAGTCCAGCAATGAAGCAAATAAACATTAATGTAAGAAGCCAGTTCGTCTTTTTTGGTGCTCCTTTGAATTCCTTCCAGACAAAAACACCCCATGCGGCCCCCACCATTGTTGAACCCTGTCCAAGTCCGTAAGAAATTGCCGGCCCTGCCTGTTCCGCTGCTATGATACTGAATGAAAGTCCCATAGCCCATATCATTCCTCCGATAATACCACTCAGGTGTACCCTGAGGGATTTCTCTTTAAAATATTCCCTATAAGTCGATGCTCTTCCTTCAACAGGCCTGTACATAAAATAGGTGTTCCATATAAAACCTGACAAATAACAACCTATCGAAAATACCAGAACTGCAGAATATGGGGTTAATTTTCCGGCTTCCGGATTTGAGAAATTCAGTGAAATGCTGTCCGCAACAAAACCATAAAAGAATCCCATAATAATACCTGCAAGCACAGAAAGGATAACTCCTTTCTGTGTATCGCCTTTAACTTTTGAGGGGATAGTCTGATAAGCGATCGCATTTACAATTATTGCAACAACAACCAGACCCACTCCAGCAAAAAGCAATACCGGATCACCTGTGGATTGCGCAATATAATTATAGATAACTCCTATTACCAATGCCAGACCCACTGCAATTGGAAAAGCCACAGACATTCCAGCTACTGCCGCAGCAGCAACCCAGAGAAGATTTGAAAGATTAAATACAACACCACCCAGGAAGGCCGAACCAAGGGATTTCACATCAGCCTGGCCAAGGTCTTTGAACAGGCTCCTTCCTTCGGGTCCGATGCTTCCGAGTGTTAAACCAAGAATAAGTGTAAAAATCACTATTCCAAGGCAGTAATCCCAATAAAAAAGCGGATTTGGCCATGTTTTGGGTTTCAGATTCATTGTATTTGCCCATGACCCCCAGCATATCATTGTTACGACACAGAGGGCCACGGCTAACGGGTAAGAACTGACAATATACATAGCTTAATATTTAAGAATTATTTCTGCTTAGCCAGAAAGTCAGATAAAAATATTACATCTCATCCCTGCAGACCGAATCTGTTTTCTGCTTTTTGTAATACTGATGTTTAAAATTATTTGAAAAGAAGCTGCGTAAATCCATGCAGACTTTTGCGCCAGGTCTGAAATTCATGTGCTGTGCCCGGTGCTTCAAAGTAAACATGCTTAATACCGGCCTTTTCAAGCTGCTCATGAATACTCCTGCCTGTAGTGGCTCCCTCTTTCGAACCCATGCTTATATAGAACACTTTCACCTGTTTTGCAAATTCATCGGGTTTTGAGAGCAGTCCATTATAGCCGGTCTCAACACCCGGAAAACCAAAAGGAGCACTGAAGATGCCGATATAGGCAAACTTGTCAAGATTGGCCTGTGTGATCTGATAGGTCTGGGTTCCTCCGAGAGAAAGTCCAGCCATAGCTCTGTTTTCACGGTTTGTCAAAGTCCTAAAATTAGCATCTATTGCCGGAATAAGATCTTTTATCATAACTGAGCCAAAACCATCCCAGAAGGAAGGCATACCGCCGGGCCCCTGACCTTGTTGTGGCTTTGCTCCCGCTGGTGCTTGCCCTTGTCCGGGCCCTGCACCCTGAGCACCTGCTCCAGACGGACGACGTGCTCTACCCATACCCGCTGCAATACCCCCGTCTTCCATAACAACTATCATTGGTTTTGCCTTGCCTTCGGCAATAAGATTATCAAGAATGAAATTTGTGCGTCCCTGATTAGCCCAGGCTCGTCTGTCTTCTCCCATTCCGTGCTGAAGATAAAGTACCGGATAACGTTTATCATTATTCTGCATGTAATCAGGAGGAATGTAAACATTAGCCTGCCGTATTTCACCTGTCGATTCTGCAAAGTACCAGAATGACACTATTTGTCCATGGGGAACTTTTTTTGCATGATAAAAATCAACGCCTTCTTCAGGAACTTCAATGCCGCTCATCATCCGGCCGGATCCAAAAAAGGTCTCACTTGACGGATCATTAACTTCAACACCATTAATCCTCAGGTTATAATAATGGAAGCCCGGATCCAATGGTGCAGTAACTCCGGTCCAATACCCGTCATCACCTTTTACAAGCGCAGTATTGCCCATACTAACAACAACACTTTGAGCTTCCGGAGCTCTCACACGGAAAATAGCCCTGCGCTGTGCATCAATACGAGGGTACTCAGCCCCGACAATATTTGTGGATGCCGGTTTTGAATCATCAGGAGGCTGAGCTTCCTGAACCATTTGTGCATTACTATAGCCCCAACTTGTTATAATTAATGTTACAAGTCCACATAAATACTTGCATTTCATTAAATAATCCTCCTGATTGCTTTTATTGCAAAATTTTAATGTTTAATAAATAAATGAGTGTCAGGAATCAATAATACAACTTAAAAATCGCCTGAAATTCAAAGATATATTGTAATCAATTCCTGATACTCATTTAAAAATCCTCAGCCCCTGTATTATTTAAATAACAACTGAGCCATCTCATACAGGCTGCGGCGCCATGTCTGGAACTCATGCCTTGTGCCTTCCGAAACATAAGAAACAGCATTAAAACCTGCTGCCTTAAGATTGTCAGCTGCTTTTCTGACACCGTCAGGATTTTCAAAGCTGCCAGCACTCATGAAGATGAGTTTTACACTAGACTTATTTTTAATATCTTCCACGCTGTAGGTCCCTCCGCTCATTAGTCCAAAATGGGAAAATACTTCAGGACGAGACATAGTAATTGCTCGTGTTTCCATTCCTCCCATTGAAAGGCCAGCCATTGCACGGTTAGCCTGATTTGCAAGTGTCCGGAAATTAGCATCAATATATGGAATCAGTTCATCAACAAGAACTTCCTCGAAGCCGTTGTTCAACATTCCGGCCATTCCACCGGCAGGACGGGCTGCAGGAGCGCCAGCAGCAGGACGGGCACCAGGAGCACCAGGAGCACCAGGAGCTGGAGCAGCAGGACGAGCACCAGGTCTGAAACCTTCATTTGTCATTCCATAGGTCATTACAATAATGAAAGGTTTTATCTTACCCTCAGCAATAAGGTTGTCCATTATAAGATTTGCATGTCCCTGATTACTCCATGCAGTTTCATCTTCTCCCCAGCCATGCTGAAGATAGAGGACAGGATATCTGACATTTACATCTTTTGTGTAACTGGGCGGAGTGTAAACAAATGCCCTGCGTACAGTATTCGTACTTGGCGACCAGAAAAGTACTTGTTCCACTTTACCGTGAGGAACATTTTTCAAAGCATAAATATCCTGATCATGTGCAGGTATTTCAATACCGCTTTCCCAACGGGTAGAACCATAATAATTATTTGTACCGGGATCATTAAATACTCCACCGTCAACCGTCAAGTGATAATAATGGAATCCTTCCTCAAGTGGTCCTGCTGTTGTACCCATCCATGAGCCGTCATCAGCTTTTGTGAGAGGAGTACCACCTTTTGTACCACCTAATCCCAGACTCACAACAACACTCTGGGCTTGCGGTGCCACTACCCTGAATCTTGCATATCCCTGGGAATTGACCATAGGATACTGCTGCCCCGGCTGATTCTTTGTAGAGGGCTTGAAGTCTTCCTTAATTGGCGGTTGATTTGTCTGTGCCAGGCAGAGAAACCCTGATAAAGCGAATATTAAAACTGAACTGATTAAAGATTTTTTCATAATAATATAATTTTGATTTTAATGATATGATGCCTGTCCCGCCTAAGGCTGGATATGGGTTTTATCATAATAATTATTGATTATTTGAATAAAAGCTGTGCAAATTCATAAAGGCTTCTCCTCCATGTCTGGAACTCATGTGCCGTAAGCGGTGAAACATAGGAAACACCCTTTATACCAGCCTGGTTAAGGGCATTAGCTGCGCTCTTAACACTTTCTGAACCTCTTTCCCTGCTTCCATAGCTCATAAACACAAGCTTAACTTTAGATTTATCTGTTATTTCTGCAGGAGCTATCATTCCACCACTGAAGAGGCCTATATATCCAAATGTATCAAGATTAGCAAGAGTTACTGCCTTGGTGCACATTGCTCCCATTGACAAACCAGACATAGCACGATTCTGCTGATCTGAAAGAGTACGGAAGTTTTTATCAATATAGGGAATCATGTCCTTGATCATTAACTCAGCGTATGTATCGAATGAAAAACCACGAGGACGTGCGGGTGCTGCCTGTCCGGCAGGTGCAGCCTGTCCTTGCTGACCACCCGGGGCTGGCGCTGCTGCCTGACGTGCTTGTGGTGGCTGTTCGCCCGGCCTTCTTGCAGCACTTGTTTCCATTACAACAATAAATGGTTTAGCTTTCCCTTCGGCTATAAGATTGTCAAGTATCAGATTTGTCCTTCCCATTTCAATCCATACCCTCTGGTCCTCACCACCGCCATGCTGCAGATAGAGCACAGGATAACGGGCTGAAGTATTCTTTTCATAATCCGGAGGAGTATATACATAAATATGACGCCATGATTCGGTAACAGTGGAATAATAATTCTCAAGGAGCACATTGCCATGTGGCACATCTTTCAGATCGTAAAAACCACCATTCGGATCAGGAATTTCAAATGAATTGCACATATGGCTATAGCCAATAAATCCATCAGTAGCCGGATCCAGAACTATAGCACCATCAACTATCATCCAGTAGTTATGGTAACCCAGATCCTGCGGTTCACTTGTATAGGTCCATACTCCATCTTCTCCTTTTACCATATCATAGGGAACATTTGCAATCGAAACCTGCACTTTCTGTGCATAGGGAGCAGTAAACCTGAAGGTTACCCGATTGTCTGTTTCAATGCGCGGAAAAGGAACACCATATACATTGTAAGGCGAAGCATGCTGTGTGCCGGCAAGTTTTGAGCTTACCAAAGGTTGGCCCGTCTGAGCAAGACCAATACTGCTAATTGATAGTAATATCAGTAAAATCAGCGAAAGTGTTTTTTTCATTTTAATTTGTATTTATTGATTAAATAATTTTTTCAGCGTATTAGTTTATCCTGAATTTTTCAATCCTTAAAAAGAAGAATTGCAAACTCCTTGAGACTGCGTCTCCATGCCTGCCACTCATGAGCAGATTGTGGAGATACATAATATACGCTATTAATACCAGCCTTATTTAATGTTTTAGCAGCTGCCTTCAGACCATCAGCGCCATTTTCACGGCTTCCATAACTCATGAAAACCAATTTGAAATTCGAGTTCTCGGGAATATCTGCAGGTGCCACACTCCCGCCGCTAAAAATTCCTATATATGAGAATTTATCCGGATTTGCCAGAGTGATCTGCCTTGTTACTCCGCTACCCATTGAAAGTCCTGCCATAGCCCTGTATTGTTGATCGGTCAATGTTCGGAAATTACTATCGACCCATGGTATCAGTTCGTTTATCATAACCTCCCCATAGGTGTCATGTGAACGCCGGGGTGCTGCTTGTCCCGATTGTGCTGCAGGTCTTCTTACTATTGCAACTCCCGGAGCACCCTGGCGCGGAGCGGGAGGAACTTCACCCGGCTTATAGGCAGCACTTGTCTCCATAACAACTATAAAGGGTTTAGCTTTCCCTTCTGCTATCAAGTTATCAAGTATCAGATTTGTCCGACCCATTTCAATCCATACTCTCTGATCCTCTCCACCTCCATGCTGAAGATAAAGTACCGGATATCTTGCAGTTGTATTCGTTTCATAATCCGGAGGTGTATAAATATATACCTGTCTCCAGCCATTAGTAATGTTGGAGAAATAATTTTTGAGCATCACTTTGCCATGAGGAACATCTTTAAGCTCATAAAACTCTCCATCAGGAGCAGGTACCTCAAATCCGTTGCACATATGACTGTAACCTATAAATGCATCTGTAGCCGGATCAAGCATGATTGCACTGTCAACTATCATCCAGTAATTATGATAACCTGGATCCTGCGGTTCACTTGTATAGGTCCATACTCCATCTTCTCCTTTTACCATATCATAGGGAACATTATAGATTGAAACCTGAACCTTTTTCGCATTAGGCGCATTGAAGCGAAAGGTGACACGCGAATCTGACTCAATACGTGGATACTGAGCCCCCGATAGATTATAAGGTGAAGGATGGGCTTCAAAAGTAAAGGGAACAGCCGTTTCCTTTTTACCTTTGCAGGCCTGAACAAGACAGATGCCGACAATTAGGGCAACTGTCAGTAGAATACTTCGTAATGATTTTTGCATTTTTAAACCTCCTGTTAAATTTTAATTATGATAATTTGCAAGTATTAATTTCAATCTTTAAAAAGCAGCGGAGCAGTTTCATTGAGGAACTTCTTACAATTCATCCATGTATGTCCGCCATCTGTAATGAATGATTGATATTTAATTTTTTTCTCATCAAGAACTTTCAGATATTGCTGCAAAACTCCATAGAGCGAATCTTCCTTACCACAGCCAAGCCAGAAAAGCTTTAAACGTTTATTTGTAAGCTCCGGATTGGCAAAAGGAACTGCATTGTTCCTGTCAAATTCTGACTGCAACATACCCGGAGCATAACCGCACACATAAGCAAAAAGGTCCGGATTCCCCAGTCCAATATATAATGATGTGCCCCCGCCTCCTGAGAAACCTGCAATTGCTTTATTTTCTGGTCCCGGTTTAACTCTGTAGTTATTTTCCACAAAAGGGAGTATATAATTTTTAAAATCTTTCTGGAATTCCTGAAGATTCTCCCAGTTTCTTAAAGAGCCGGATTCTTTAGTTATCACAGGGAAGGCTCTTCCATAAGGCATAACGATTATCATCGGTTTTGCTTTACCCTGTGCGATCAGATTGTCAAGAATTATGTTAGCCCTGCCAACTTTAGTCCAAGTCTCTTCAGTATCCGTAGTGCCATGCAACAGGAAAAAGACAGGGTATTTCTCATTTACATTCTGCTCATATCCCGGAGGAGTATATATTACCAATGGTCTTGTCCCAAGCTCTTTTGAATAATAATACCTGTATGATACTGTCCCATGAGGCACATTCTGTATACTGTACACCTTTGGTGTCGCATCGGGAATTTCAATAACACTGTTCTGGAAACCCTCATTGGGAAAGATCCAGGAGTTTTTCGGATCAGCCACCTGTATGCCGTCCACAATAAAGGAATAAGGATAAATTTCCGGTTCAACAGGGCCCAGAGTAATGGTCCATATACCATTCGCATCCTTGGTCATAGCTTGTTGTCCCCTTATAAACTGTGTACTTAATTTTACATCCTTGGCATTCGGCGCACGTAAGCGAAAAGTAACAGTCCTGTCTTTATTCACTTCAGGCGAAATGAAATTCTGCATGCCAGACTGACCATTAATCCCGGACGAAGCAATAAAGAATAATATTAGTGTAAAAATCACACTTCTGTTTATATTTCTCATAATCAATAATTTAAAATTATAATACTAGCCTATAGATCAGGAAGGTTAATTACTCGAAAAGATACAACTTTTTTTGTTACATAAATTAAGGCTGATATATTAAAATTACGACCCATTTAAATTATATTTAATCAATCCGAAATATTAATAATCTCCATATTATTTAACAGCGATCTGAAGCTGGGTAATTGAATGTGCCGGAAAAGTGTAACGAATTGAGTTACCCTTGAACTTAATATCCTTTGTAACTATTTTAACATCTTCCTTCGTTTTTGTATTTGTCGAATTAATAGTTTCACCGTTTATCTCGTTCACTTTGGCATTTCCAGTATAATCTCCCGATTGTAACTGAATATCCGTTGCGATAGCTAATGTTTCATGCTTGTTTATTACATTCACAACTATCTCCTTTGCAGATTCGTTAAAGGATGCTGCTACATCAAGATACGGTATATCATTAAACAATACATTACTGTATTTTTCGCACTTTACAAAAATATCCAGAGCTGTTCCGTGTGCATTATGAGAATAAATATAGAAGGGATAAAATAAAGTATTTTTATAAACACCATCAGGAGAGCTGCCCGCAAGGCTTGTGATCATTGTGAGGTTTGCCATCTTTACAATATCGGCATGACGGATAAAAGAGTTCAGATGCTGGGCAAGCATTAACGAGCCCACAAGACCATTCCCACGTGCACTGTATTCATCGAATGAAATATATATCGGTCTCCTTGTTCCTGATTTCTCAATTGCTTTTTCTATAAGCCCCTGTGTGATTTCTATCTTCCGGTCAATCTCAAGACCCAGAGACATCAGGTTGGAAAATGTCTGATCGTTCCTGTCAGGAAGAGCCTGGTTGGCATATCTGTGAACAGAAATATAATCAATTGACCCGGCCATGCGGTCAAGAACATAATCATTCCAGTCGATCCAGCCATCATTCCTGTCATAATTCCCCGTTACTCCCGGGTAGTTTGAAGCACCGGAAGCAACGAGTTTTGCATTTTTATCTACCCATCTTATAAGCTTGCCTGCCTCAATAGCAAATTTCACATAATCCTCCTTATTCTTATAGCCCATCTGCCATGGTCCGTCTAATTCGTTTCCAAGAGCCCAGTACTTGATATTATAAGGCTGTTCATTACCATATTTCCTTCGCAGATCAGAATAATATGTCCCCTTGGGATAATTGCAATATTCAACCCAGTGTCTTGCATCATCTAAAGTACCGGTCCCGGCATTTATGCAGACGAAATTCTCTGCTCCGATAAGCTTGCAGAATTTCACATATTCATCAGTCCCCATATGATTGGTCTCGATTGAATTCCATGCAAGCTCTGCTCTTGCCGGACGTTGATCCTTCGGCCCAATCCCATCTTTCCAGTTGTAACCCGATACAACATTCCCTCCCGGCCATCTTACAACCGGGATTAAAAGTTCCTTCATCAGATCTATAAAATCTGTCCGAAACCCGTTTTCATCAGCAAATTTTGAAGCAGGATCGTAAATACCACGGTATGCTACCATAGATTCAAGAAATGCCCCGTAAATGTTCGAATCAATAACTCCTATTTTACGCTCCGGGTCAATTTTAATTACAGCTGTTCCCTGTGCGTAAATGCTTCCGGTAATCAGGCCGGAAAGAATAATACAGCTGAAAAAAGCTTTAAGTGTTTTCATTGTTTAAGTATTTAAATGAAGACGCAAAAAAATTTATAACTATGAAATATCTGTCTGCCTTTAAATGTTAAATTTATATTTACTTTGAAAATATTATTTACCTTTATTAAAATTTATTTTCCGGATAAGCTGTTCAGGGTATCGATTTGCATGTGAAATATAGGAAAATTTCAGCTAAAAATGATTCTCATTTCCCAAAAAGATGAAATCAAAATCCGAAAAATGAAATTTATCCGGGCAGGAATCTGTTCTATATATCTATATCATTAATTATATACCTATAAGGATTGTGAAAAACAGGAGTTTAAAAAGCAAATCGCTTTCTCTTTTAATGTTACTTCTGATCTCTTCGATTAACTGCATTCATGCACAACAGGATATTCAAAAAAGCAGAGTGATAATACTCACGGATATTGAAAATGAACCTGATGACTTACAGTCTCTTGTAAGGTTGGTGCTGTATTCAAATGTGATTGACATCAAAGGGATTATAGCCACTACTTCCGTTCATATGAAAAATGATGTACACCCCGAATCTATAAGGAAAGTGATACGGGCCTATGAAAAGGTAAGGCCAAATCTTTTACTCCATGAACCTGGCTTCCCTGATGCTCAATTGTTGTTAAGCATAGTGAAAGAGGGCAGCCCGGTATATGGAATGGAAGGTGTAGGTGAAGGGAAAGATTCGGAAGGCTCAGACTGGATAATAAAGATACTTGATGAAAATGATCCCCGGCCTCTATGGGTGTGTGCCTGGGGCGGACCCAATACCCTTGCCCAAGCCTTATATAAGATCAGAAAAACCAGATCGAAAAAAGAAGCAGACAGACTGATAAGCTTATTAAGAGTCTATACAATTTCCGACCAGGATGACAGCGGTAACTGGATGAGGAAGAATTTTCCCGACCTGTTTTATATTGTAAGTCCGGGAGGTTATGATACCTCAACCTGGGGAGCAATAAACCAATTCGTTCCCGGAATCAACAATGAAACTATCAATAACAGCTGGCTCGCAAAAAATATACAGCAAAATCACGGCCCTCTGGGGGAAATTTACCCCGATGTGGCTTATGGAATGGAAGGCGATACCCCGTCTTTCCTGATGCTGATCCCAAACGGTCTTAATGATCCTAATCATCCTGAATGGGGTGGATGGGGCGGCAGATATGAGCTATACAAACCAGATGATAAGTCTTTGAATACAACAGGATTTACAGGAGGTGTTCCTGTTGAGCCTGAAACAAGACCCATATGGACAAATGCAAATGATAATTATACACCCTATATTTTTAGTGAATACGGCCAGGCTTTCAGAAAAGATACTATCACATACAATAATAATAAAGCAAGCTTGTTTCGCTGGAGAGAAGAGTTCCAGAATGACTTTGCAGCCCGAATGGATTGGTGCACAAAATCTTACAGTGATGCTAACCACCCTCCCGTTCCCATGCTGGAACAACCCGATCAGATAACAGTTAAATCAGGAGATACTTTTACACTAAGGGCGAGTGGCTCAACTGATCCTGACAGAGATAATCTCAGCTTCCTTTGGTTTCAGTATCCTGAGGCCAGTACTTATAAGAAACCTATCCGTTTCTCTCAGGTTGAAAATATTTACAGGGTTATAATAACCGCTCCCGAAGTTGAAAAAAAAGAAACTGTTCATTTCATATTAAAGGTAACAGATAAGGGGGAGCCTCCGCTTACAAGATATAAAAGGATATTAGTTAATATTATGCCTAAATGATTATATAATATAAAGCTAGTCTCAATTAAAGAAAAGAACAAAAAATGAAACGGATATTATTCTTGTTTTTATTCCTTATGGTTGTTTCTACATTCATTACAGCCCAGGAATTAATTAAACTTTACTCCGGGAATATACCGGGTTCTACAGGTTTGACAATAAAAGAAGCCCCGGGTGCTAAGTCTTCTCCCGGTATGATCTCACTGGTCACTGACCCGGAACTGGAGATCTACCTTCCGGAAAAGGAGAAAGCTACCGGAGCAGCTGTTATTATCTGCCCCGGAGGAAGCTATAAGGTGCTGACCTACCAGGGTGAAGGAGTAAGAACAGCTCAGGGATTAATGAGTAATGGTATTGCATCGTTTGTTCTGAAATATAGATTACCTGATGATGCAATAATGAAAGATAAAAAAACAGGGCCCCTGCAGGATGTTCAACAGGCAATAAAAATCGTCAGGGAAAATGCCGGGAAATGGGGGATTGATGTTAACCGTGTTGGAATTATGGGATTTTCTGCAGGCGGACATCTCGCTTCAACTGCAGCTACACATTTTGAAAAATCCCTTATCGATAATGCGGACAATATCAATCTGCGCCCCGATTTCCTGATCCTTGTATATCCTGTTATCAGTATGCAGGATAATCTCACCCATCCCGATTCAAGAACAAATTTGCTTGGACCAAATCCCTCTAAAGAAATTATAGACCTGTTTTCCAACGAGATGCAGGTGACAGAGAATACTCCACCGACATATATAACCCATTCCGCTGATGATAAATTGGTTGATGTTGATAACAGCATCTTCTTTTTTGAAGCATTAAGACATAAGAACGTGCCTGTTGAAATGCATATATATCCCAAAGGCGGACATGGTTTTGTGCTTCGACAGAAACCGGAAGAATGGATGGTGCCTTTATTTAACTGGATGAGAAATTCAAATTTTATTTCAAATTGATTTTAGAATTGCATCATACAATCAAAACTTTAATTATTAAAATTTTGTTATGAAACAGAAGTCAGTCTTTAGCTTAGCATTTTCAGTTATGACAATGCTCTTTTTTGTTGCCTGCTCAACAACTGATACTGCTGATAATAGCCAAATTCCTGAAATCGGAAAAGCAGCACGTTATTGTAATCCGCTGCCAATGGTTATAGGTCCGGGAGGAAATGCTTCAGGTGATGTAACTGTTATTAAAGAACAGGATAAGTATTACATGTTCTGTACCGGCGGCGGAGCCTGGATCTCCGACGATATGCTGAACTGGACCTTCCAAAGGGTTGAAAATGTTCCGGTAGCTCCTGACGTTGTCAAATATAATGGCAGTTTTTATATGTGTGGAAATGACGGACCTCTCTATAAAGCCGATAATCCCCTTGGCCCCTATCAGAGCCTTGGTCCCTGGAAAAACACTCCTGATGTTAAAGGTGGTTGGAATGGCGCTTTCGACATGGAGATTTTTATTGATGATGACAACACACCTTATTTATATTATGCAGGCCGGGGTGTCAGCGGTATCTTTGTTGTAAAACTTGATCCCGAAGATCTCACAAAATTCTCCGGCCCTGTAAAACACCTGATAGGATTCAACAGCGATCATATCTGGGAACGTTATGGTGAAATGAACGAATATCCTGATGTTGCCTGGGTTGAAGGACCCTGGATGCAGAAATATAACGGAACTTACTATCTGCAATACTCGGCCTCAGGAACCCAGTGGAAAACATACGCTGAAGGATACTATACTTCAAAGTCTCCGATGGGGCCTTTCACCTATGCCCCCAATAACCCTCTTCTCCGCAAAACAGAAGGCCTCGTTACCGGTCCGGCTCACGGTAGTATAGTTGAGGGGCCAGATGGTCAACTATGGCAGTTCTACACAATTGTTCTTTCAAATCCTCCTGGAGGACGACGTATCGGCATGGACCGTATTATATTTGATAAAAACGGGTATATGTCAGTAGAAGTAACAGAAACGCCTCAGTGGGCTCCCGGTATTATCGCTGATCCGAAAAAAGGCAATAGCGGTTCCCTTCCTGTTACTATTAACAAGATTAATGCAATGAACTCGCTTTCAAAGGCCTCTTCCCAGCAACCAGGAAGGGAAGCTGCCTATGCTACAGACAATTCAAGCGGCACATGGTGGGAGCCTTTAGCAACCGATACGCTGCCCTCGCTTACAATAGAACTTTCACCGGCTACCGAATTTGATGTTGTACAATTGTTTACCATTGATGGAGTCCGTCTTATGTTTAATGGCGGCAGAAGATCCTTCGGCAGACCTCCTTCAACACCAGCCCCTGCACCGGAAACAGGCGGTAAACCAGTCACGGATTCATACCAGTATAGACTTGAGGTATCGATGGATGGGGAAAACTATAATACAGTACTTGATCAGACACAGAATAAGATACAGCGAAATACAATATTCGAGGAAATCGCACCGGTCCAGTGTCGTTTTGTCAGGCTTACAATGACGAACTGGCCAAGGACAACACCTCTCGGAATCATAGAACTAACAGTATTCGGGAAAGCTTCTGGCTCCTTGCCGGCAGACAGGCCGATTCCGGTGACAAACTAGCCTGTCACTGGAATCAGGCTCAGATTTCTTCTTTATTGCAAGTTTAAAATGGCAGCTATTCAATAACTATTGAATGACAAGAGAAACCATTAACAGCAAAGCCTGATTGCTAACCTATTGCCGTTTTTTTAAGAAACCTCAACATGAAATATTATTCCTGTTACAATAAAAATATATGTTCAACATCTCTTAACATAAAAAGCTGAATAATAGCTTTTTAGTAAAAAATTGCTGTTTTGAATTTCACGATTTAATAATTATTAACTTTTTTCTAAAATAATTATTTTAATACATTTGAAATTAGGAGTCCGGATATAAAAATAACCATTCGCGATTCTGCTTGTTTTTTATATCGTTGTTCTCTTTACATATTATATAATACTTATAGTCAGCCTTTTATCGCAAGTTAACTTATTAAAAACTATCTGTTTACAATAAACTATTAATTATAAAAATAATAGCCTATGGTATATAAAATGAAAATCAAACCCTAAACCCTAAATCTTAAACCCCTGATAATCTATTAATCAGGGTATTGTTTCAAACAAATTATTCCTTTTCCATCATTTGGAAAAATCGTTTTAATTTAAAAACATATTCAATTATGAAACAAAAACTATCTGACTTTATTTCTCACTGCATACCAGGAACGAAAAAACCTGTTCTTATAGTCAAGTTTCTTCTGGTTGCAGTACTTCTCAGTACCATCCAGGTAAATGCGGCTGGTGCAGGAGATAAGAAAAATTCAAAATTCAATGATTCAAATTCAGCTGCTTCTGTTAATCTGCAACAAATTACAGTAAGTGGTACTGTAAAAGACGAAACAGGGCTGCCAATGCCTGGAGTAAATATCCAGGTTGGAGGTACTACCCTTGGAACTATATCAGATATAAATGGTAAGTATTCCATTGCAGTGCCTAATGCTAATGTCTCACTTATTTTTTCGTTTGTAGGTTACAATCAATTAGAAGTTCCTGTTGCCGGCAAATCAGTGGTTGATGCCGTACTTCAGTCATCAACTGAGGCCCTCGATGAGGTTGTTGTTATCGGTTATGGTACGCAAAAAAAGAGGGACCTTGCTTCGGCTATTACGGTTGTTAGCACGGAAGAAATTACAAAACAGCCTGTGGCTAATGTTGCAATGGCGCTTCAGGGGCTTGCCCCGGGTGTCCAGGTAACAGCCACACGAGGCGGAAATCCTGACATTGTAATTCGTGGTTTGGGTACTACCAGTGGTAATAACAGCCCTTTGTATGTTATTGATGGTATTCCTTCAAACAGTTTGAATGTTACCCCTTCGGATATTGAAACCATACAGGTTTTGAAAGATGCTGCATCAACAGCTATTTACGGTTCACGTGGTGCTACCGGTGTAATTCTTATTACTACCAAAAGCGGTAAAAACACAAATATCGGACAACCAAAAGTAACCCTTAACAGCTATTATGGCTTTGAAGAAGCATGGAAATTGCTCGATTTGACAAATACAGCAGAATGGGCATCGATTGTTTACGATAGTAATAAAGCTGCTGGTGGATCTCCTCCGGCACTTGCACAATGGATTATCGAAGAAAACGGCGGCAGATACGACGGACCTGAAACGGATTGGCAAAAACAGATTTTCCAGAAAGGTCTTATTACTCAAAATGGAATTAACATTTCTGGCGGTACTAATGCCGGAAACTATTATTTCTCAACGGAGCAATTTAAACAGGAAGGCATCCTTATTACAACGCCAACTGAAAGATATTCGGTTCGTATGAATTCAAGCTGGAAAACCGGAAAATTCAGTTTTGGCGAAAATATTAGTTTTATCTATGGTAAAAGTAGAAGTGAAGTAGTACCTGATGGTCGTACTGCTTTTCAACAGGCAATAAATATGGTGCCAAATATTCCTGTGTATGATGAAAGAAACCAGCCGGGCGGATATGCAGGGGCAGGCTGGACGCATCCGGATTACTCTCCATCTCCTACAGGACAAGATGCTTCTAACGCTGTTGCATTTTTAAACAGGATTAAAAACATAAACTTCTCCAAAACATTTATGGCAAGTGCTTATGGTGAGTACGAGATAATCAACGGTCTTACTTTTAGAAGTACATTTGGAATTACCAGTAGGGATAGTGATGGACATAACCATTCTCTGGAAACCCGTATGGGAGCAAAAGAGATCCCAAATACAACACTTAGTAACAGTCACTCCTGGGGATACGACTGGAACTGGGATCAAACCCTTACTTATATTAAACGTTTTGGTCAGCACGATTTGAATCTTATGGGAACTTATTCTGCTGAGTCTTCGAAATATCGCAACTTTAATGCATCAGGCCAGGGTATCCAGACTGAAGTACATGATGTGCTTGGCAAAGTTGAAAGCAACTTTGGCGTTGGCGGCGGCGAAAGCGAACAGAGCCGTATTTCGTACCTCGGTCGTGCAACCTATAGCTATGCAGGTAAATATATTTTAGTAGCCAACATCCGTCACGACGGTTCTTCCAAATTCAACACCGGCAACAAGTGGGGTACTTTCCCTTCTGCTTCAGTCGCCTGGAATATCAGCGAAGAGTCGTTTATGGACGGTTTAAAAACATCGACTCAATTAAGCCGTATGAAACTGAGGGGTAGCTTTGGTATTGTAGGTAACGACAGGCCAATCGGTGCATACAGTTACGTACCTGTTTTGAGCGCATCGCATTATAATGATGGTACTGCCGGCCTGGTTGGACAAACAGTTTCTAATTTGACGAAAAACCCGAATTTAAAATGGGAGGCTTCTCAGCAACTCGATTTGGGTGTTGACTTGGGTTTCTTTAAAAGTGCTTTAACGGTTGAAATTGACTTCTACAATAAAAAGACCAAAGATATGCTTGTAGGTGTTCCGGTTCCTGGATCAAGCGGTTCAAGTGGATCAATTACCCGAAATGTAGGATCTATTTTAAACAGGGGTTGGGAATTTATAGCTACCTACCGTAAAGTCACAGGCGATTTTCATTTCTCAATCAGCGCGAACTTAACCACCAATTATAACGAAGTACTCGATTTGGCCGGTCAGGTTATATCCTCTGGTGGTACTGAATTTGGTTCAACAACCCGTACAGAAGCCGGTCGTCCTATCGGTCAGTTCTATGGCTATGTAACAGATGGCTTATTCCAGTCTCAGGCTGAAATTGATGAGTATGTTGATGATAATGGAGTTAAAATGCAACCTAATGCAGCTCCCGGTGATATAAAATTTGTTAAAAAACCAAATGCAGAAGGAAAATTGGTTGGAGTAATAGGTGCCAGTGATATGGATTATATTGGCGACCCTGCTCCTGATTTTACGTATGGTATTAACTTTTCTGCCGAATATAAGGGATTTGACCTTACATTGTTCTTCCAGGGTGTCCAGGGTAACGACCTTATGGGTATGTTATTAGCATGGACCGAAGGCATGCACAACAACTTCAACCTGGGCAGAAACGCTCTTAACCGCTGGACACCCACAAATATGGATACAGATGTACCAAGGGCTGTTCGGGGAGACCCCAATAACAATGTTAAATACGTTTCTGACAGGTATCTTTACGACGGTTCGTACTTAAGACTGAAAAACCTTACCCTGGGTTATACCCTGCCCAAATCATTGGTTAACTATGTTAAGCTTGAAAATGTAAGAGTTTATTTCACAGGCCGTAACCTGTTAACATTAACCAGTTATCCGTTCTATGACCCGGAAATAGGTTCGGGAGGTGCAGGTTTGGGAGCCAGTGGTAACTCAAGTACAGCAAGGGGTATCGATCAGGGATATTATCCGCAGGCTCGTGCATTACTTATGGGTATTCAAGTTGATTTTTAACATTAAAACATTATGAAGATGAAAACTAAAATACTTTTATTCTTCGCAGGGATAATGGTTTTTGTTTCCTGTTCTGAAGATTTTATAACTAAAGATTTAGATAAGTCGAGCTATGATCCCGGTTCTTATTTCACCACGAAAGCCAGGGCTGAACAGGCGCTTGTCGGAGCTTATACGTACCTTCGCCAGGAATATGGGAGTACTTGGGGGGGAACCATCGTTATGCATAATATTCTTGGCGATGATCTTTATGAAACCCCAAAAGCAGCAGGATTTTTACCATGGGGCAACATAAATAACTTTTATATTAATGCCAACGACGTTAATGGTACGTGGAACGCCTGGTATGCAGCCATACAACGTGCAAATACCGCCCTGGATAATATGAAACTGGCCAAGGAAATCGACCCGAATTTTACTCAGGAAGAGTTAAATGTTATGGAGGGACAGGCGTATTTCCTCAGGGCATATTTCTATTATATTTTATTCGATTATTTCCCAAAAAATATAATTGTTTTGAGAAATACACAGGTCTTAACTCCCGGTGAAGAATTTATCAAGGCTCCGTCGACTAAAGAAGAAACATTTGCATTTATTGAAGCTGATTTGAAAAGGGCACAGGAGCTTTTGGTAAATGGTACCAACACCTCGCCCGGTTATGGAAAATGGAGGGCAAGCCGCGGAGCGGCCACAGCATTGTTAGGTAAATTGTATTTAAATAATAAAGACTATGTAAAAGCAGCTGCCGAATTTAAAAAAATACTCCCCGGAGTGGGAGACCCTGCTTATGGAACATATACACTTGGCGATTACAGGGCTAATTTTACCAATGAAGGAGAAAATAACAGCGAATCAATTTTCGAAGTTCAATTAACCGATGTAACTACGCCTTCAAACCAACGCGGTGGAGCAGTTCAGAACTGGTCATTTAACGATCATAATGCATGGTCAAGTATGGTTGGGTGGAACTTTGCAGTTCCAACCTATAAACTAGACGATTTTGAAAGATGGACAGAAACCATTAACGGACAATCCACTACTGTTTATGACTACAGAGTTTATGCAACATTTTTGGGTGTACCTAACGGTATAAATCTCACACTTAAGGGAAGAACTGTTGACTGGATAGACCAGGGATGGTACTGGGTTGATGGAGTTGATTACACCGGACGTAAAACGGGTAATGGTGCTGATTTCCTTAATGAAAACGGAGAAAGAATTGCAACAATGTATAAAATAGGTGGTTTGGATTCTTATGGCTCTTTTGGTATTCGCAAAAGATCGCATGAAAGTGATGTAGGTTTACCAGGTAATAATGCTACCTCTACAGTCATTAACTTAAGACTCCTACGCCTGTCTGACATTATGCTGAATTATGCCGAATGTCTTGCAAATATAAATCCTTCAAACCTTAGTGCAGCCGATGTAAACAGTGGTGTTTACTGGGTTGACCTGGTTCGCGACAGGGCAAATAATGTTATGACCGGAGACCAGTCGCACCTGTATAGCGCCCGTCCGGGTGTTCGCGGTCAACTGCCTCCAGTGTTAACATTAATGACTCAAAAAGGATGGACTTTAATGCAGGCAATCGAACACGAACGCTATGTTGAAGGTTATGGTGAAGGATGGAGACGAGAAGACCTTAAACGCTGGGAAAAAGGTGCCGATTTTGTAAAAGGCAAACCGGGCTATACAGGTTGGCAGTCGCTTATTCTTCCTGTTCCGCAACAAGAATTGGATAGAAACCCGTTAATGCCGCGACCATAGGCCTTATATTAATTATAAAAGTGAAGCCGTTTCATCTTGAAACGGCTTTTTTTATATTATACACTGCGTTTATGTCTTGTTCACATTGATCCAAATTTAAAATTGTAAAAGCTAAATAATGGCTTTTTAGCAAAAAATTACCTTTTTAAATTTTATGATTTAACAATTATTAACTTTTTTTAAATTTTTTTAATACATTTGAAAACTATGAATCCGAACACAACAATAATCATTCGCGATTCCACCTGCTTTTTAATATCGTTGTTATGTTCACATATTATATAATACTTATAATTAGTCGCATGCATTGTTAATTAGCTTATTAAAAAACTATTTGTTTACAATAACTATTAATTATAAAAATAATAGCCTATGGTATATAAAATGAAAATCAAACCCTAAACCCTAAATCTCAAACCCCTGATAATCTATTAATCAGGGTATTGTTTCAAACAAATTATTCCTTTTCCATCATTTGGAAAAATCGTTTTAATTTAAAAACATATTCAATTATGAAACAAAAACTATCTGACTTTATTTC
>Ga0255341_1000520_pt1 | contig 64905 bp, 61 predicted proteins | sample wastewater_treat_8_FD_192418 | JGI IMG/M metagenome (GOLD analysis project Ga0255341, IMG submission 192418) | Wastewater microbial communities from Lulu Island WWTP, Vancouver, Canada - plant12 | ecosystem: Engineered > WWTP > Wastewater > Unclassified | place: Canada: Vancouver, British... | reverse complement strand
ACTATAACATTTGGTATAATTGAAAAGTGATTACCGTCCTTGTAAATCTCATATTTATAATCCTGTTTATGTTTAGTCTTTTTTCTAAGATATTTATTTAATTGAGCAGCTGACTTTTTTATACGTGTTGTTTCATTTTCCCCTACCACAAGATAAATGCTGCCAATTGTTTCTAATTTATTCTGCTCTTTAATCTCATTAAGCAACCTGTAATTATCCCACCATAATGCAGGGCTTACGATAACATAATTATTAAATAATTGCGGAACTTCGGATAACAAATAAGTAACAAACAAGCCGCCAAGCGAGTGGCCAACTATGGTTTTAGAGCCATTTGTCCTAAACAGTGAATCAATAAACGGAATTATTTCGTTTTTAAAAGTCAAGGCAAATTGCTCTGCACCACCCGATTCTATAGAGCAATAATATTGAAAGGACAGAATTGAATCTGCAAGAAAATCTTTTGTTGGCGTGTAGTCGTGCGATCTGTTTGAAACATCAAATTTAAATGCTTCAACATCATAGCCCAAGCCAACCATGATGAGGGGTTCAATATCTTCGGCTTTATTTATGCTTTGCAAAATGGAAGATGCCAACGGAAGCCATAGATTCCCATCAAGAAAAAACAACACCGGATAGGTTTTATCAGGATTGTCGTTATAATTGTCGGGCAAATAAATACTGATTTGATATGCAGCATTGTTTACTTTCGACTTGAAAGAATAATTAGATGTATTCGGTATCGTTATTTCTTTTGAAACCGGCTGTGTTAAGGCAATGGCAGAATATAAAAGAGCAAATGAAAAGAAGAAGATGTATTTCAGCATGTTTTATTTTTTAATAAAAGCCGAATGCAATATTTCGTCGTCAATAATTTCTAAATAATATAATCCGGGAGTCAATGACAATAAATCAAGATGTATATTATTGGCAATACCACTTTCTGATTTCAATGCCAAACGTCCGTCGCAAGAAAATATTCTGACCTCGCAGTTTTTCCGAAAAACATAAAATATATTAATATAGTCTTCGGCCGGATTAGGAAATAGTTTAATTTTATCGGAATTATCGTTCAGATTAGTGAGTTGCTCAACATATATACCATCTGAGCAAACCGTATCGGAATGCAATCCTGCTCCGTTTACGGAATATACATAAGTGTAATAATTGCCGGTGACGGAAAATATGCCTATATCTGCAGTTGTGTCGGTTGATGCCACATATTGATAAAGACTGTTATCTCCGCAATATGCACCCATATTAAAATAATATTTCTCGATGCCGCTATTATCATCATGGGATTTGCCACAGGCAGTATTGTTATGTAATATACCTGAATAATAAACAGTATCGTAGTCGGTTTGCGACGGAAAATACATGTCGGCAACCCATAATGGTGCAATCGGTTTGGTGTAGTCGATATTAATATCAGAGGATTGAATAAGCGAAAACAAATTAGCTTTATCAAGTATTATTGATTTAATACGGCATGAAGGCGTGGCTGGGTTTGGATTCTGATACTGAATCATTTTAGATGAATCAGAACCGACAGTAACAAGTTCAGTAGCCGGGCGACTTCTATAAATTTCTATATCATCGTACCATGCTTTACAGTTCCCAACACGTAAGGAAAAACCGCTTCCTGATTTCAACGGCGCAGTATCTGTCCACGAAGAAACCAGAACATCGTCTATCCAGGCTGCATTATACCCTGTTTCAGGGTTGTATAAAATTTTCACATCGTACCAGGTGTCTATTAAAAAAGGAAATGAAACATCTGTTTTTAAGTAATAAATATTATTCTCGCATTTGTATAATTGAACTTTTTGATTATCCAGGCGGAAATAAGCCATATAGCTGTTTTCGCGGTTACTTTGAGTTACATCACTGCAAAAATAATGAGCTCCTATACGTCTGTTGTTTGTTGCATCTGCCGGACCAAATTTCATTTTCCAGTGATGTAGCCAAATACTTGAGCTGTCTTGTAAAACATCCACGGCAAGATTAGTATTGCCAAGTGATGAATCGGACTGTATCAAACAGTCATTGAATACATCCCAGTTCCCCAAATACGAAGTCCAGTCGGAAGGCATTCCATTATTGAAGTTTTCATTCAAAAAGCCGAATTTATAATTACCATTCCATTTAACTCCGTCAAACTGCAAAACATGCCAAAACGAATGCTCAACCGCATTATTGTCGGAATCGGTAAAAGAAACATTAAAATCGGCAGTTTGCCAGCCTGTTGGCGCATCTACTATTGTTGCAGGGGGAATATTATCTGTAATACAGTTCCAAACAGCAGTGTAGCCGGCATTTTGTGTGGCTCCGTCGCTGTGAAACTTTATTGTTAAAGCATTTCCGCTTGACGACACCGTGCCTGGCGATGCTGTGCCGCTATAACTTCCGATTAATGGCGAATTTATGCCTGCGCCATCGAAAATCCAAAGAGAATCATATCCCGACTCAAGATTAAACTGTGTAAAGTTTAAACTAACACCAACGGAATTCGCAGGCTGAATTGTATAAACAAAATCCTCGTTAGGATAATATGGTCTGGTTGGTCCGCCTAAATCCCATATAGTATCACTACAAGGGATTACAGCGCAACTGGAAAATTTATCAGCAATTAAATCCCAAAAATCGGAATATCCGTCATCGTAAGCCAAAGCCCAGATGCCAATTCCGCCAATATCTCTTATGTTTACCAGATTGAAGCGATGATTCATTGCCTCGGCATCGGAAACCCATGCCTGATAATTCTTGCCGCTACTTGTATAAGCCCAATAGGAAGACAAACTATTGCCGTCCCAGCCCCTGTTTGCCACGGAATAATTTCCCGAAGAATTTGTCTTGATAGCTTTAAAAGTTCTGGACACACCGGTTGCACTTGTTGATGATGGAACGGTTAATGCAGCCGTTTGCCATTCAAAACCATAATACGGCACTCCCATAAGCAATTTAGAGGGCGACACACCCGCATGTAAATAATAGGTAATTGTTTTCGATAATGTGTAATTAAAAGAAGTCTGAAAATTATATAAAGGGTCAGTTGGTCCTGCAATGGTGCTTCCGCCATAATAATAATCATATCCCATAAAAATAAACAAGTCCACATAAGAATTTAATGCAGATACATTCCATGTATTCCCCCAATCTACAGCCGGAAGCGCAATCGAAAGCTCAGATCCAGGAACACGGGTATGCAGAGAATCGCTTAAACGGATAACAAAATTTGTTAATGCCGTTTTATGCTTACTTTTTACTCCTTCAAAATCTAAATTAATGCCTTTTGCATTCCGCGCCTGAATTGCATTTATAAGATTCGTTATTAAATTTTTCTGTGCCGTTAGATTTGCAAAAAATGTATTATGCGCAGTTGTGTCAAACATAGTTACGCATAAATGTACTTTTGTTCCATTGGATAAGGCAGAGTCGATTACAGGAGACGTTAGAAAACCGTTGGTTGCGGTAATGGCACCGGTAGAGGCATTAAATTCATAATTAAAATAACATAAATCCGATAACAAATTCCATTGGTAATTATTGGCAACACCCGAACCCACCCAATAGGGATGCCATCCAAAAACACGTTTATTCAAAACGCATCCGGCATTGTTTGAACTTTTTTGATTTTGCGCCGCAATTGTATCAGGATAGGGATTAGCCGCATAATATTCCATCTGAATCTGATGAATAGATTCGTGATATTGAGCACATAAAGAGAAAAACGAGAAAGCAAAAACAAATATAAAAACCCCCTTCATAAAATTATTTTTTTCAAATATATAAAAACAATGAATAAAACAAAAGCTAAATCAATTACATAAGTTTATTAATTTTGTTAATTAAAATATCATTGTGAAGAAGATTTTGGTATTATGTCCATATCCTGAAAACTGCGCGCCCAGCCAGCGACTGAAATATGAACAGTATTTCGACGAGTTTCGTAAAGAAGGATATGATATTACTGTTTCTTCTTTTGTGAACAAACGCTTTTGGAACATAATTTATAAACCAAATCATTGGTTTGCAAAAGTGTTTTATACTTTATCAGGTTATTTCAAACGTATTGCAGATATTTTTAAGCTTAAAAAATATGATATAATTTACGTTCATCTATGGGTAACTCCCCTGGGATTTCCGGTTTTTGAATGGCTTACACATTTATTTGCCAAGAGGCTGATTTACGATATTGATGATATGATATTTCTTGGTCATTCAAGCAATGCAAATCAAAAACTACAAAATTTAAAAGGAAAGCGAAAAATTTCGTTTTTAATGGCAAAAGCCAATCATGTAATAACAAGTACTCCAACTCTTGAAAAATTTGCATTACAATACAACAAAAATGTTTCGGATATTCCAACCACATTACAAACAGAACGTTTTGTTCCTAAGGCAGATTATTCCATAAAAGATGAGATTGTTTTAGGCTATAGCGGCAGTCATAGCACCTCCAAATATTTAAAATCAATAGAACCCGTTTTCGAAAAACTACTTGAATTAAAAATTAAATTTAAAGTCTTTGTTGTTGGGGATATAAATTTTTCTTTTTCAAATTCAAATATCCCTTTGAAAACTAAATCGTGGAATCCGGATGACGAAGCCAAAGATTTAATTCTTATGGACATAGGCTTATATCCCTTAACCGATGAACCATGGGTTTATGGCAAACGTGGCGGAAAGGCTCTTTTGTATATGGCTGCAGGGCTTCCTGTAATTGCAACTGCCATAGGAACAAATACCGAAACATTCGACAATGAAAATACGGCATTGCTGGTTGATGTAAACGATTTTGACACATGGGTCGAAAAAATTATTTTCCTTTCGCAAAATGAGGCTGCCAGACAAAAATTAGGAGTAGCCGCAAGAAATTCGGTAGAAAAAAAGTTTTCGGTATCAGTAAACAAGGACAAATATTTTTCTGTGCTGAATAGTCTCAAATTAAATTAGCAATAAAATAAGTTATCAACATTTTTTTATTTTAAACAACATATTCAAAATAAATTTTTATATATTTGCCGACTTTTTTTGAAAAAATATCTAAAAAGTTAAAGTAATTGTTTTATATTTAATTTTGCAATTAAGGGAGGAAATTATGTACTGGACATTAGAACTTGCATCCAAATTAGAAGATGCCCCATGGCCGGCAACAAAAGACGAACTAATTGATTTTGCAATTCGTTCGGGAGCTCCAATGGAGTTAATTGATAATTTAAAAGAAATTGAAGACGAAGAAGAAGTGTTTGAAAGTATAGAAGATTTGTGGCCTGATTATCCGACAAAAGACGACTTTTTCTTCAATGAAGATGAATATTGATTTACAAGCCGCTTTCGCAAGCGGCTTTTTTATATAACCTGTTTTTGAAAAAAATACGAAAACAACTCCTGTACATAAGCGCTAAGCATGCAAATAATAGACACACATACGCATTTATATCTTTCGCAATTCGACGAAGATTTAAACGAAGTTGTTGAACGTGCAAACATTGCAGGAGTAACGAAATTTCTGATTCCCGACATTGACAAAGACCACACAGAAAAATTAAAACAGATTATAAAACAATTTCCAAATCAAATGTTTGGAATGACCGGGGTTCATCCGACAAGTGTTAATGCTGACTACAAAGAGCAAATTGAGCACTTCGACAAGGAAATAAAATCCGGGTTTCCGTGGATTGCCATTGGTGAAATCGGCACTGATTTATACTGGGATAAAACATTTATAAAAGAACAGGAAATTGTTTTCAGGTATATGATGGAAACGGCTTCGCAAATGAATTTGCCTGTGTCGGTGCATCAGCGGAATTCAATGCCTGAAACTTTAAAAATTATTTCGGAATTTAAAGGCAGGGTAAACGGTGTTATGCATTGTTTTAGCGGCAGCAAACAAGACGCAAAAACCACGGTTGATTTAGGATACAAACTTGGTATTGGTGGAGTAATAACTTTTAAAAACAGCAATCTGCATGAAATAGTTTCGTATATTGGTCTTGATAATATTGTATTGGAAACTGATGCGCCTTTTTTGGCTCCGATGCCTTTCAGAGGAAAAAGAAACGAACCCGCATATCTGAAAAATATTATTACTTTGTTGTCGCAAATGTTTTCAATCAATGAAGTTTCAATTGCCGAAAAAACCACTGAAAATACACATCAAATTTTTAAAATATTAAATCATCATGAACAATAATAAATCTCTTCTTCTTATATATACGGGCGGAACAATAGGCATGATACGTCGCGAAACCGACGGTTCATTAACCCCTCTTGAACTTAACAACATGTATAGATATTTGCCCGTTCTTGAAAGCATTCCTGTAAATATCGACTTTATCAGCATGGAAAATGTTATTGATTCATCAGACATGAATCCGAGTTTCTGGAAAGATTTAGTGGAGATTATTGAGGCAAATTACTTAAAATATGACGGATTTATAATTCTGCACGGCTCGGATACCATGGCCTATACGGCATCGGTATTAAGTTTTATGCTGGAAAACTTAAACAAGCCCGTTATTCTTACAGGTTCTCAGCTTCCATTGGGAATGGTTAGAAGCGACGGAAGAGAGAACTTGATTAATGCCATTGAAATAGCTGCAGCATTGGATGAAGACAGCGTATTGATTCCCGAAGTATCTATTTGCTTCGAAAACAGAATTTTCAGAGGCAACAGAACATCAAAAATAAATGCTGAAAATTTCAATGCATTTATCTCAGGAAATTATCCGCTATTAGCTGATATAGGAGTTAAAATCAAATACAGCAGCGCATTTATTGCAAAACCCAATACCAATAAATTAATAACACACAAAAACCTGTCGTCCAGAGTTGGAATACTCAAATTATTTCCGGGAATGCCTGATTCATACACTCATGCTATTTTAATGCAAGAAGATCTTGATGTAATTATTCTTGAAACTTTCGGTTCGGGCAATGCCCCTACAACAAGCAATTTTATAGATACTATTCACCATGCTATATCATCAGGAAAGATTTTATTTAATGTAACCCAATGCAAAGGCGGTATGGTAGAAATGGGCAAGTATGCAGCAAGCATGCACTTGATGAATCTTGGCGTGGTTTCAGGAAATGACATCACAACCGAAGCAGCCATAGCTAAATCAATGTTTCTTTTAGGGCAAGGCTATACGGGGAAAGAACTTTCACAAATGCTTAAAAAACCTCTACGAGGTGAAATGAGCGCATAAATAAAAAGCACTTTTTAAATATTATTTACATATTCAACGCTTTGTCTATCATGCTTTGATAATAATGCTTTGGCTTAACACCAACGCTACGTTCAACCTCTTTGCCGTTTTTGAAAACAACAACAGTCGGAATACTGCTTATTCCATATATTGCGGCAATTTTCTGATATGTTTCAATGTTTACTTTTGCAACTTTAGCCTTATCTGCATTATCATCAGCCAGATTACTTATTGTAGGTCCCAGCAGCTTACAGGGCATACACCAGTCTGCCCAGAAATCAACCAGGGTTACTCCTTTTGAAATAGTTTTCTGAAAGTCCGAATCAGATAAATGCAGCAAATTAAAGCTGCCGGTATCATTAGTTGCTTTTTTTAGTTTTAAATAGCTTAAAACAACAAACAAAGTCAAAAGACTAAAAATGATAATGACAATAATAATCCAAGTAGGCATGGTTTTTAAATTTTAGTTTTTCTTTTTCAACTCCCATGTTCTTGCGGCAGCAGCTAATGCAGCAATGGTAGCTTCGCCAACGGCCGTTGTAACTTGTCTGTATTTTTTTGCAATATTGTCTCCAGCAGCATAAATGCCTTTAACAGAGGTTTCCATATCTTCATTCACAATAATTTCTTCTCTGTCATTAAGAGTAATTAAGTCTTTCACAAACATATTGTTTGGCTGATATCCGATAAAAATAAAAGCGCCATCAATATTCAACCATTCTTCCGAGTCATTCTTTCTGTTATGCAGCAATACTTTCTCCAGTTTATCACTTCCAGCAAATTCACGAATCTCGGTCTCCATTATGAATTTTATTTTGGGATTATTTTTTGCTTCGTCAATATAAGCAGGAAAAGCCTGAAAATGATCAAACTGATGAACAATTGTAACTGTTTCGGCAAAACGCGAAAGTGATACGGCCTCCTCAAGTGCAGAATTTCCTCCGCCAACAACTACTATGTTTTTTCCGGTAAAAAATTCTCCGTCGCAGGTAGCACAATAACTTATTCCAAGTCCTTTGAATTGTTGCTCGCCCATAACGCCAAGCATTCGCGGGGAGCCACCTGTAGCTAATATAACAGAATGGGCACTAAAAGAATTTTCGCCTGCCTGAACAATTTTATAATCGCCTTTGTCAATTATTTGCGGAGGGTTCGATATGGTTTTTATTGTTGCACCAAACGACAAAGCCTGCTGCTTCATTGTTGAGGCCAGTTTATATCCGCTTATACTTTCGATGCCGGGGTAATTTGCAATTTCATGTGTAAGTATCATTTGCCCACCGGCTACGCCGATATTTAAAATAAGTGTACTTAATCTTGCTCTGGAAAGATATATGCCGGCTGTTAAACCTGCCGGTCCTCCACCTATAACTATTACGTCATATTTGCCTGACTGTTCCATAATTGTTTTTTTATGGTTTACCAAAATATTCGTCGAGAACGGATTTAACCTGTTCTTCGGTTTGAATGCTGCTTACAGCCTTTACTACCTTGCCGTTTTTATAATACATTACAAAAGGAAGCCCCATAAACCCGCGTGTTTCCGGTGCATTGCGTATAACATGAGATTCGGGAGAGTCAAACAACATATCAGCAAATTTTACATGAGCATATTCACTTTCCAATTCTTCCATCACCGCATAAACAGGAATACACATCGGGCCCATTCTGCCACAGGTAATCATAACATTTTCATTTTCCGAAATGATTTTCTGCCAATCCGAGGCAGTTTCTACATGAGTTAAATTTGTGTCGAGTGTCATATTTTAAGTTTTTGGTTATTCTTTAATTCTGATTTCGTAAGTTACAGGCATAGCCTTTTTATAAACAGCTGAAACACCGCAATATCTTTCCTGCGACATTTCAACAGCCTTTTCAATTTTGTCGAGAGGCAAATTCTTACCTTTAATATTATAAATAACATGCATTGAGGTATACTGTTTCGGGTGCTCTTCCGTCATTTCAGATTCAATGCTAATATCAAGAGAATCAAATTCAATGCGCATTTTTTTCAAAATACTTACAACATCCATTCCCGTACAGCCAAGCAAAGCAGCCACCATCAATTCTTTAGGTCTTGGACCGGAATCGTTACCATTACTTTCGGCCGAAGCATCCATTAATAATTTATGTCCGCTAACATCGGCCTCAAAAGCCATGTTGCTTAACCATTTTCCATTAATAGTTGATTTCATATATAGATTTTTAGATGTTTGCCATTGGCAAATATCATTCCTGACAGAAAATGTTAGTATAAATCAAAAAATAAAATGACTTAGTGTCAGCATGCATGATATTTATTATGACACATGCAAAAAAATTGACAACTTCTTAAATCCGAAAAAACATTACTGTTTTAAAAAATCGGCAACAAGTTCAATGCTTCGATTAGTCGGGTCAACTTTATTTACCGTAAAGGAATCGGTATTAAGTCTAACTTCATGAAAATCGGGGCCGAAGCATTCTTTTGTAGAGGTGTCAATAAAAAACATATCATGCGCCTCACCCCCCTGCCAAGGGCGGGTTTGCTGAAGTGCCAATTCAATTGCTGCTTCAGAAAAACCATTGTCCGATAAAAATATTGATACAATATTTGGAACAACAAATCTGAATATTTTCGGTATTTTATATTGATCATTTACATATTTACGGGCAGCCTCATGCATTGCAAAGCATTTATCTCTCGAAAACAACTCAGAGTTGCCTTCGTGAATAAACAAATAATCACGTCCAAGTAAATTATATCGACGATATGCATATATATTTGCTTTAAACATGCCAAAAAGCAAATTCTTTTCAACGCGAAAAGCTTTTTTTTGTTTTACAAGAAAATCGGAAAACTTAGTGCAATACATATTCTTAAAAATTAAACAATCAATTGAACTCATATAAGAAAAACGAAATTAATAAAGAAATAACTATTTTGTGTAATTTTGAAAATTAAATTATGATATTTTCATAAAAGCATGAAAAACTCTAAATATATTTTTGTTACAGGAGGCGTTGTTTCTTCATTAGGAAAGGGAATAATAAGTGCTTCTTTGGCCCGTCTTCTTAAAGCCCGCGGATATTCGGTTACTATTCAAAAACTCGACCCATACATCAATGTTGACCCTGGTACTCTTAATCCATACGAACATGGTGAATGTTTTGTAACAGATGATGGTGCCGAAACCGATTTAGATCTTGGTCATTACGAGCGATTTATAAGCATTACAACCTCTCAGGCAAACAATGTTACAACCGGTCGCATCTATCAAAGCGTTATTGAAAAAGAGCGCAGGGGCGACTACCTTGGAGAAACCGTTCAGGTTATTCCGCATATTACAGACGAAATAAAATACAGAATGCGCTTACTGGCATCGCATGGCAATTATGACTTTATCATTACGGAAATTGGCGGAACAGTAGGCGACATTGAATCATTACCATATATTGAAGCGGTACGACAGCTTAGATGGGAGTTGGGGAATAATGCTGCTGTAATTCATCTTACATTAGTTCCTTATCTGGCTGCCAGCGGGGAGCTAAAAACAAAACCCACACAACATTCCGTAAAAACCTTATTAGAGTTGGGAGTACAACCCGATATAATTGTTTGCCGTTCCGAAAAACACATTAATGAATCTCTGCGAAACAAAATTGCACTTTTTTGCAATGTTCAGCCTGATGCTGTAGTAGAAAGCGTTGATGTAGAAACAATTTACGAAGTCCCCATTAAAATGCGCGAGCAAAATCTTGATACAGTTGTATTGCGCAAACTTGACATTAGCAATTCTCCGGACTCTGATTTATCTAACTGGGAAGATTTCTTATTTAGATTAAAAAATCCCATTAATGAAGTTAACATAGCATTGGTTGGTAAATATGTTGAACTTAAGGACGCATACAAATCCATTCTCGAATCATTTGTACATGCCGGAACAGCCAACCAGCATAAAGTGAATGTAAAACTTGTCCACAGCGAGTTTTTAACCGAAGACAACATTGTATCGCAACTGTCAGACGTGTCGGGTATATTAATCGCACCCGGATTTGGAGAGCGCGGAGTTGAAGGCAAAATCCTTGCTACAAGATTTGCTAGGGAAAACAAAATTCCTTTCTTGGGAATTTGTTTAGGCATGCAGGTTGCCGTAATAGAATTTGCAAGAAATGTATTAAATCTCGAAAACGCCCATAGCCGGGAAATCGACCGAAGGACACAGCACCCTGTTATTGACATAATGGAATCACAAAAAAAAGCGTCCGGCAAAGGAGGAACAATGCGCCTTGGGCTTTATCCTTGTAAAATAAAACAAGGCAGCAAAGCTTCTGAGATTTTTAAAACCGAAGTTATTAATGAACGGCACAGACATCGTTATGAGTTCAACAACAAATATATAGAGATGTATTCTATGGCCGGTATGCTTGCAACAGGTATTAACCCGAACGAAGAATTGGTTGAGATAGTTGAACTGAATGACCACCCTTGGTTTATTGGCGTTCAGTTTCATCCCGAGTATAGAAGCACTATAGAAAGTCCTCATCCGCTTTTTGTTGCCTTTGTTGAAGCGGCTATTAAACACAATTCTGGTAAATAGCCCTTAAAACATCAACAATTAGGCAATAATAATTACATTTGCATTTTAATTTATAATCTCACTTATGAAATATAATCAAATATTTGGCTTTGTTTTAATTTTTGCAATTTTGATTGGTTTTTCAATATGGAATGCGCCGTCGAAGGAAGAAAGAATGAAAGAACAGGCCAGAAAAGACTCCATTGCAAAAGCTAAAATAACTCAAGACTCACTTAACGCCGTTGCATTAGCTCAAGCAAAAGACAGTATTCAAAACAGTTCGGATAGTATTTCCAATAATTCGGAAATACCCGGAGTAGTAAAAGACTCGATAAATAAAACCGATTCTGTTGCAAAGTATAGCTTTGACAAAAATGGTGTTTTTTATACTTCATTGGAAGGAATTGACACAAATTATGTTATTGAAACACCATTAATGCGTGTCACAATAGCTTCAAAAGGAGCGTCAATAAAGCAAATTGAGCTGAAAGACTTTTTAACGTGGGATAAAAAGCCTCTTACAATGTTCTATGAAAACAACAGCTATTTTGAGTTTTCTTTTCACACAATAAAAACACTTACAAATACATCTTCAATTTATTTCAAGCCGTCAAAAGGATTTAATGATGACAATTATACTGTAAAAATTGAAAACGATTCGCAAATAATAAGCTTTAGGGCCCCATCCGTAAACAATGAAGGAATAGAAAACGGTGCCATGGTTTTTAATTACATATTTTATAAAGATTCATATTTATTTAAATTTAATGTCACCTTTGAAAACAGGGAAAGCATATTGAGTCAGGGCAATCAATTCATGACAATTAGCTGGAACGCCGACTTGTGTTCCAAAGAAAAAAGTCTTAAAAACGAGAGAAATGTAAGTACCGTATATTATGCCGACAACGAGTTTGACACAGATTATCTGAGCGAAACAAAAGATGCTCAGGAAGACATTAAAACCTCTGTTAAGTGGATTTCTTTTAAACAACAGTTTTTCGCAAATTCAATTATTGCTGATAATAAATTTAATTCTGCAGAAATTAAATCTTATACAAGAGATTTAACAGATAACTCATATCTGAAAACAATGCAGGCAACAATGAATCTTGAATTTAACGCAGAAAAAGACAGTACTGTTGGCTTTTGCTTTTATTCGGGACCACTTAAATACAAAACACTTCGACAATATAATCTTAAACTTGAAAGACAAATACCGCTTGGCTGGAGTTTTGCGCCATTGGCGTGGATTAACCGCTTTGCCGTAATTCCGGTATTCAATTGGCTTGAAAGCTATGCTTTGAATTATGGTATTATAATTTTGATACTAACAATAATACTTAAGATTGTATTGTTTCCCATTGCACTAAAAACATACAAAAGTTCTGCGAAAATGCGAATTCTGAAACCGGAAGTTGATGCTATAGCAGCAAAATATCCGAAAAAAGAAGATGCGATGAAAAAACAACAAGCAACAATGGAACTTTACAAAAAGGCCGGCGCTAGTCCTCTCTCAGGCTGTCTTCCAATGCTGCTGCAATTCCCTATTCTTATTGCAATGTTCAGGTTTTTCCCGGCATCAATAGAGCTGCGCCAGCAATCATTCCTTTGGGCAAGCGACTTATCTTCATACGACTCAATACTTGACTTAGGTTTTAATATTCCGTTTTATGGAGATCATGTAAGTCTTTTCACACTATTAATGACCATATCAACTTTCATATATACCCGCATTAATGAAAAGATGATGGGAAGCACCAATACAATGCCCGGTATGCGCACCATGATGTATCTTATGCCCATTATGTTTTTAGGCTTTTTCAACAGCTATGCCTCGGGTTTAAGCTATTACTACTTACTTGCAAACTTAATTACGTTTGCCCAAATATTTGCTATAAGATATTTTGTTAAAGAAGATAAAGTTCGTGCTCTTATCGAAGCCAACAAGAAAAAACCGGTAAAAAAATCCAACTGGCAAAAACGGCTTGAAGAAGCCCAAAGGATGAGTGCGGCAAGGCAAAACAAAAAAAGATAACATTTGCCATAACCGAATGTTGTTTTTATGATGCATTATTATTTTAATAAATTGCGCCGTTTGGCAAATGATAATGGCGTATATTTAATTTGTAATGCTCTATAAAACAAAAAGGCAAAAAAAAGAGTTGTTTGTGAATCAATTAAAATTAAATAACTACACAAACAACGTGTAATTATTTAAAGTTTATGCTAAATGTTAAAAACCGTTTATTTCTTACCCATTTGACTTGCAACAGCCAGAATAACACCTAAAACAACACCCAAAAGCGCTGCAAATAAAACCTGAAATTCGCCCGGGAGAATAAATGTAATTGTATGTGCCGGTATCCAAAAGAACGGAATGGTTTTTTTGAAAACAAATCCCCATTGTACTTTCCAATTAATATCGGTCATTATCTGACCCATTGGAATACATTTGGTCAGGCACAATAATTTCCCTTCATTACGCTCAATATGCGTATCGGTGATTTTATGAAAAGTCATCATTACCGGAGCAAATATTAAATTAAGAAAAGTGCTCACAAAAAATGCAGTCATTAGCTTAGTTGACGAAAAATCGCCCTTAAGTGAAGCTATGGCGTCCTCAACACCAAATACATTTTCGAGCATGGCTGAAACACCTGCCTTGAAAATAAAAAATGCAAAAAAGATGAAAATTCCTAAAAATCCCCAAACAAAAGCGCGCGGGAGAACACCAAAACCTTTATAATAATAATTGCCTGTTTTAATTCTCAGTCCCAAACATTCACCTAAAGTAGCCAGAATTGCAAATTTGAAAATACTCATAAGCAATCCATGCTCAACGGTCATTTTTTTAAACCATTCAAAAGCTTCAGGAAAAATAAAAAACGGAATAAAAATTCCTATGAAAATAATTCCAAAAATTAAATCTTTGAATTTCATAAATTTAGTTCTTCTTCTTTAAATGCGTAAAACTACCGCCCAATGTAACAGCAATCAAATTTGATTTTATTATATGTTTATAAGGCTGGCTTGTAACATTATTAACTTCGGTTTTGAAGTCACTGTTCATAAAGTTTTCAAAATAATATTGCACTTTTAAACTCATCCCGTTAGGAAAAGTATATCCTAAAAACACAGAAGGCTGTAAAAAGTTGGTCCTGCTACTAAACCATTCTTTAAAAACCAGCGTTTTCTTCTTTCCGTCAAATATTTTTTCTTTAAACAAAAAGGGTACAGAAAAACCACCACCAAAATAAAAATAAGTAGGGTTTTTTCTTTCCAAGTCTCCAACTTTAAGACCAATAGGCATTGAAACCATATAGCTGCGATACTTCACCTTAACGTTATAAGGAGCATTATATTCAACTATATATCCGATATTGTCAATTCCAAATCCAACAAACGAGCCCAAAAATGGATTGAAATCAAAATGATAGTATTCAGATAAATTGAGCCACAACGACATCCTTGGAACCTGCGAAAAGCTAAAAGAATCCTCAAGTAAAACACCGGAGAATTTGAAATCAACACCCGATGTGGAATAAGAAGAAACCTGTGCAAATCCGAAAACATAAAAGTGCAGGACTAATAAAAACAAAAATATTTTTTTCATAATTTTTTAATTTTTTGTTTTATTCATAAAAATTATGCCATTATTCAAGCTCTTTATTTTAAAATGTTAATTCTGGCATCTACGGCAACAATTTTTGCACCTTCAGCAAGCAGCGGATTGATGTCCATTTCGGCAATTTCAGGAGCTGCCTGCAACAAGGCAGAAAGGCGCGTAAGTATTTCAGCATATTTATCTTTATCAATAGGTTTTTGGCCACGTACACCTTCAAGGATTTTTTTACCACGCAACCCTTCTATCATCATCATGGCCTCTTTTCTGCCTAATGGTGTTAACCCTGAAGTTACATCCTTCAATACCTCAACAAAAATGCCACCAAGCCCACAAAGGATTAAATGGCCGAAATCTCCTTCGCGAGACGCACCCGCAAACAACTCTATCCCACTTAACATTGGCTGAATTAAAACTGCATTGGTATCCTTTATTTTCATCATTCGATGAAATTCCTCCATCAATTTTTCTTTGGTTTTAACATTTAGAACAACACCTCCTACATCGCTTTTATGAACAGGGCCAACCACTTTCATAACAAGAGGATAACCGATTCTTTCTGCTTCAATTACAAGCGAATCTTCATCACTGCAAGTGGCCTCGCCTGCCCTGGGAATTCCGGCTGCATCCAGCAACGACGAAACATCTTCAGGAGCCAAATAACCATTGTTTGCTTTATCAATAACTGTTCTTATTGTTGCAATATTAATTTCCGGCATTGATTCATCCTCAATCGGGTCGGGTGTATTCATCACATTGGCAAGTGCTTTTCCAAAAACGACCTCATCGGGGAAAAAAACATTTCCTTTCTCAACAAAATAATCAACTTCATTTTTAGCATTTACTATAGAAGGCAGTATCGGGAAAATTGGTTTTTTAGAAGTCTTTAAATGCTTGTCCAGCACATCATATACATCAAAAACTTCAAAAAGTCCGGGACTACCAAAAATAACAGCAATTGAGTCTATATCATTAAATTTATTTTCACAAATATTTAAAATCTCATCGAGTTGTTCAGCTGTGCCGGTTGCTAAAAAATCAATCGGATTTGCAACAGAAGACCCCGGGAAAAGTTTTGTTAACAGCTCTTTTGAGTCTTCATTGTCAATGTGAGGTACATTTAAGCCATTAGAAGACAAAGCGTCGGTCAACATAACCGAAGGACCTCCGGCATGAGTAACAATAGCCACATTTTTACCTTTGGGTTTAGGGAAATTAAAGACAGAAGACACCGCTGCCAGTTCCTCACGTCCATAGCATCGGACAATACCTGCTTTTCTGAAAAGGGCGTTTACTGCCACATCGCTGGAAGCCATTGCGCCGGTATGTGACGAGGCAGCACGGCTGCCGGCATCGGAAGAACCTGCTTTTATGGCAGCAATACGGCAACCTTTAGCTATAAGCGACCTTGCATGCTTAAGAAGTTTTTGAGGTTTATTTACACTTTCGATATAAAGAACTTTCATTAAAGAACTTTCTCCCGGCACAAACGAGTTATCCAAGTATTCCAGCACTTCCTCAACCCCAATCTGGGCACTATTACCCACACTCCACACAGAGCCATAGGTTAGTCCTTTCATCATACAACTCTCAAGTATAAATACAGCCGTTGCTCCACTACCGGAAATAAAATCAATACCTTTGGGTTCAAGCTTTGGAATAGGACTGGTAAACACAGAAGAATGGAAAGAATTCATCATTCCAACGCAATTTGGACCTATCAAACACGCCCCTGCCTCATTAATGGTTTTTACAATTTTTTGTTCCAGTTCTTTACCTGCAGCGTTTTCTTCGCTAAAGCCGGCACTAAGGATTATGAAAGCTTTGGTATTTTTTTGCTTTGCAAGTATTTCGACCGTTTCAGGACAAAAACGTGCCGCTATGGCAAGAATTGCCAAATCAACATCCGGCAAATCATTTACATCTGCATGGCACTTAATGCCTTGAATTTCTTTTTCTTTTGGATTTACAACAAATAATTCACCGGCAAAACGGTTATCAATAATGTTTTTTAAGATTTTGCCCCCAGGCTTTTTTACATCCTGCGATGCTCCAACAACAACAATACTTTTTGGATGAATAAGTTCCTTTGTTATCATATACTTTTTTTTGCTAAAGTATATAAATATTCTGAAAACATCAATGTATTTTAAATGTTACATGATTTTTATGATTTATAACAAGAATTGTATTTTAAATACGATATATTTTTTATTTTAGCACATTATTTAAAATCTGTATTATGAAACACTTGTCCATAATTATCCTACTTTTATGTATTGGTTGGGGCATAAAAGCTCAAACCGATACTATCAGGATTCCTGTTGAAGATCCGCAAAAAGCCGAACGCTTGTACAATGAAGGCATTGTTTTATATGATAATGGGCAATTAGCTCAATCGCTCAGCAAGTTTAATGAAGCAATCAATATTAAACCGGATTTTGCAAAAGCATATTATAATCGTGGTATTATTAAAGCTGACATGAAAGATAAGTCGGGAGCTTTAGCCGACTTTGATAAAGCAATAAATTTAGCCCCTACAGCTAATGCCTATTTCCAAAGAGGCAAAATGAAATACGACGATAACAATGCGGAAGGAGCTTTCAATGACCTAACAAACGCAATAAAACTTGACTCTTTGCATGACCAATCATATTATTATCTCGGAAGTTTGAAATATGACGAAAAAGATTATGAAGCTGCAATAGAATATTATAAAAAAGCATTAATTGACAAAGAAAGCTACACTTATGCCTATGCATATAATGATATGGGTAGTTGTTATAAAATGATGGAAAATTACGATGAAGCAATAAGATGCTATAAAGAAGCATCTAAAATTAACCCCAAACTTGCATTTGCATATAATAACACAGGCAGCGTTTACCGCAAAATTGAAAAGTATGATGATGCTATTTATGAATATTCAAGAGCCATAGATGCGGATCCCGACTACTACGTTGCATATAACAACAGAGGCTTGGCAAAAATGGATAAGGGTGATTATGAAGGTGCTATTACTGATTTCACCAAAGCTATTGAAAAAAATCCTGATTATGCTTATGCATACAATAACAGAGGGTCCGCAAAATACAAAGCCGAACAATATTCCTCTGCCATCGAAGATTTTGATAAAGCCATAAAATTAAACGGTAATTATATTACTGCTTACCTTAACAGAGGTAATGCAAAAGAAATGACCCGCGATATTGATGGAGCATGCGCCGACTGGAAAAAAGCTAAAGACGGAGGTATTAAAAATGCAGAGTTTTACATTAAACAAATGTGTAAACAATAACTTAATCAAGAAAGTACTGCTATGAAAAAAATAATAATAATATTTGTTTGTTTGTTGTCGTTTACTTTTGTTGGTGCTCAAAATGTAGAATTCGACAAAAATGGTATATCCGACAAAAAAGCATTAAAAGAAGCATTGTCATACATTAAACAAGGCGATAGCTTTATGCGTCAAGGAATAGGTGCCCGTAAAAATGCGCTTGAATGTTACTTAAAAGCTCAGGCAATTAATCCAAACAATGCAAAACTGAATTATAAAATTGGGATTTGCTATAGAAAAATTGACATTGAAAAATCTCTTGAGCATTTACAAAAAGCTGAAACATTAAACGCAAATTGCTGCGACTCGCTATATTTATGGCTTGGAATAGCATATCAGGGCAATTATAAATTTGATGAGGCCATTGCATCATATAAAACTTATAAAAACAAGTTATCTCCAAAACAATATAGCGAAGTTGCCCCCGAACTTAACAAAAAAATACAGGAATGCGAAACAGGAATTAAATTGGTGGCAAGCCCGGTTAAAGTATTTATAGATAATTTAGGCCCTTCAATTAACACTTCAAACAGAGAATACTCTCCGTTCATAAATGCGGATGAATCGGTGCTGACTTTTACAAGCCGCAGACCAAATACTACAGGAGGTAAACTTGACCCACAGGATCAGATGTATTACGAAGACATTTATATTGCCGAAAGTGCAAACGGAGAATGGAAAGTAACCAACCCGGGCAAGCCCCTGAACAGCAAGGTTCATGATGCAACTGCAGGATTAAGCAACGACGGACAAACTTTGTACATTTATAAAGATGTACATAATGGCGACATTTATGAATGTAAACAAAAAGGTAATAAGTGGGATAAACCGGTTGCCTTACCAAAAACCATCAATTCAAAATTTCATGAAAGTTCAGCCAGCCTAAGCCCTGATGGACGCACTATCTATTTTATCAGCGACAGAGAAGGATCAGTTGGCGGACGAGATATCTGGGTTTCCACTCTCGACAAAAAAGGCAAATGGGGCAAAGCTGTCAATCTTAAGGAATTGAACACTATTTATGATGAAGAATCCATTTTTATTCACCCCGATGGAAAAACACTTTACTTTAGTTCTCAAGGCCATAAAACAATGGGAGGCTTTGATATTTTCAAGTCCACTTTCGAGAATGGCAAATGGAGTGAACCTGTTAATCTTGGCTACCCTATAAATACCCCTGATGATGATTTATTTTTTACAATTTCTGCCAGTGGTATGCATGCATATATGATGAGCGATTCGCGTAAGGATGGCTTTGGCGACAGAGATTTGTATATAGTAACTTTTATTCTTGAAAAACCTGTTCTGACAAATTCAGAAGATAACCTTATTGCATGGCGTACTGAACCTGTTAGTGAAAAAGTAATTGAATCCACTCTTTCTGTAAATACAGCTTCGCTGACCTTATTGAAAGGCCGTATTTTGGACGAAGCCACAAAGCAACCTGTGGAAGCAAACATTATTCTTACCGATTTGGCTAAAAACGAAGAATTGGCAACATTTAAATCAAATAGCGCTACAGGGAAATATCTGGTATCATTGCCAAGTGGTAAAAATTATGGTATTGCAGTAAAAGCCGATGGCTATTTATTCCATTCCGAAAACTTTGATATCCCTAATGCTGCTGCATATCAGGAAATTGAAAAAGATATTTATCTCAAGAAAGTTGAAGTTGGTAAAGAGATTGTACTCAAGAACATCTTCTTCGATTTCAACAAATCAACATTGCGTCCTGAATCTAAAAACGAGCTTGAAAATCTTGTTCAGTTAATGAAAGATAACCCGACATTAAAAATAGAAATATCAGGACACACCGATAATGTTGGCTCGGCAACATATAATAAAACTCTTTCGCAGGCACGCGCAAAAGCTGTTGTTGATTACCTGATTGCCGCCGGTATTTCTTCCAACAGACTTACCAGTGTAGGTTATGGTTTCGATAAACCTATTGCACCAAACGATACCGACGAAGGACGCCAACTTAATCGACGTACAGAATTTAAAATTATTAGTAAATAAAAAACGTTACGGTATAAAAAACCGCCTGAATCAGGCGGTTTTTTATGTTTTGGCAAAAATTTACTTTTCATATAATCAACAATGCCTTGCAATTTTTTTTTAAAACATAAAAAAAGTTTTGATTATCAAAAATTATTTTCTAATTTTGCACTCCCAAACTTGAAAAAAGGAGAATTGTCATGAAACGTACTTTTCAGCCTTCGAATCGTAAAAGAAGAAATAAACACGGATTTCGCCACAGAATGGAAACAGCTAATGGTCGCAAGGTACTTGCACGCCGTCGTGCCAAAGGTCGCCACAGACTAACTGTTTCTGACGAGAAATTACATAAGCGATAATCCGATAAAATATTTCAAGCACCTCGCTTTTGAAAGCGGGGTTTTTTGTTTATTTTGCATAATAAAGTAAAGTATGCAAGTTCTCGACGATATAATTTTTGCGCATCTGCTTCTTAAATACAAAAAAGTTTCACTTCAAAATATTGGCACTTTCAGTATTGAAGAAATACAGGCAGATATTCTAAAAGTGGGTCATGAATTTTATCCGCCAAAAACATCTGTTTTATTTGTGCCGCAAATTTCAAATCAAAATCTTTTACAAGACATAATATTTAAAGATAAAGACTTTAGTACAGCTAACGAAAGCATTGCATCAGAAATTGCAAATAATTATATAAACAACATTTTACTTACTCTTGATAAATACGGCTCATACACATTTAAGGGATTGGGCAAGTTAAGTAAAAAAGAATCAGGTAAATTAGAATTTTATTTTTCGGAAGACGCTTATAATTATGGTCTTTCTGAATTTTCGGCAAATATTTTAGTAAAATCGGCATCAACAACAAAAGAAAATACGCCTAAGCGTAAACGGCGTATAAAATTTTGGCCCATTTTGCTGGTGCTTGTTATTGGAGGCGCTTCTGCTTCATGGTTTTTTGTACCGCAGGTGTCAGAAAGCATATTTGACATATATGAAAAAATAAATTCATATTTTGATAACAGCGATGCAAAATCTGATACGGTTACAACAAATAATATTGATACCACAAACAACATAATTATTAAACCCGACTCAATAATTCCAGACAGCAACACCGTTGATACTTTATCAAGCAAACCGCTTTCATTCTTTGTAATAGCAGGCAGCTATACCGATAAAAATGAAGCCGATGCGTATTGCAATACACTTAAACAGAGGGGTTATCCTGATGCCATGGTATTGGTTTCTGAAACAGAAAACAGAATTCGTGTTGCATACAAAGGTTTTCCCACAAGAGAGGAAGCTCTTGAATTTTTGAATAAAACCAAAATCTCCGAAGGCCGAAGCGACATTTGGTTGCTTAATCAAAAATTATAAAAATGGGCAAAAAAAAATTACAGCATTTTGCTGAAAATAAAACTTTTGCGCATTATTTCGAAATGCCTTTTGAACAATTATCAATTAATGGACATCCAAACAAAGGCTATTGGAAGGAAAAATTTTTTGCCAATAATAATCCTTTAATAATTGAAATTGGGTGCGGAAAAGGAGAATACACAGTAGGACAGGCAAAGTATTATCCCAATAAAAATTTTATCGGAATTGATATAAAAGGTGCTCGTATTTGGCGTGGGGCCCGCACAATCCGGGATGAACAAATAAAAAATGCAGCCTTTATACGTTCTCAGGCAGGATTATTAGAATATTGGTTTGCTGAAAATGAAGTTGACGAAATATGGATAACCTTTCCTGACCCACAACCCGGCTGCAGGAAAAATAAACGTCTTACTTCATTGAGATATTTAAACATGTTTAGGAGGTTTCTTGCCCAAAATGGTATTGTTCATCTTAAAACCGACAGCGCAGAATTATTTGATTATACCATTGAAGTAATTGCGCAAAACAATCTGAAGCTTATTGAACGAATAGATGATTTATATGCTTATCCTAAAAAAGAACCTCTATACACCATTCAGACATATTATGAAAACATGTGGTTAGAACAGGGGGAAAAAATAAAATATTTGTCATTTAGTTTATAAAATGAGAAATAAAAGTGATTTTTTCGAACTAGTTTGGCAAGTAGTGGCACTGATCCCAAAAGGAAGAGTTACTTCCTATGGAGCAATCGCCCGGTATTTAGGCTCACCCCAGTCTTCGCGCACAGTAGGTTATGCAATGAACGCGTCTCACACTAGTTCTACCCAGGTCCCTGCTCATCGCGTTGTTAATCGCAACGGGCTTCTTACGGGTAAACACTGGTTTGGCGGTCCAAATGCAATGCAGGAATTGCTGGAAAGTGAAGGGATTGAAGTTACAGACGACAAAGTGATGAATTTCGACAAAGTATTCTGGGACCCTAACAAAGAATTAGAACACATTTAATATAATTACATTTTAATTAGCTGTTAAAATCAATATTAAGTAAAAAAGGTTATTAATATTAACTATTTGAATACTAGAGAAAAATATAAAAATTGTATTTTTGACTTGTAAATTAATTATAAGGTGTCAAGAAAAAGAATTGGGCTTTTTTTCGGATCGTTTAATCCTCCTCATATAGGACATATGGCAATTGCCAATTACATAGTTTTATATGGGAACATTGACGAATTGTGGTTTGTGGTATCGCCCCAAAATCCTTTAAAAGAAAAGAAAATTTTAGTCCATAGCCGAACACGACTCGAAATGGTCAGACGTGCCATCGGAGGTTACCAATTCATGCGGGCAAGCGACATTGAATTCAATCTTCCAACGCCAAATTTTACAATTAACACATTAATTCATATTGAAAAAAAATATCCCGACTATGATTTTTGTTTAATAATGGGCATGGATAATATTCAAACATTCAACAAATGGAAATCGTGGGAAATAATTCTGGAACAAAACAAAATCCTTGTATATCCCCGCCCCGGCTTTGATGGCAAACCTTATATCAACCACCCAAATGTTGAACTCGTTGAAGCGCCACTGATGGAAATAAGTTCAAGTTTTATTAGACAAGCAATTAAAGAAGGTAAAGACATTCGATATTTTTTACCTGAACCGGTTGCTCAAATGATTTATCAAGAAGGATTGTATTTGTAACTTGCTTATTATACATTTGTTAGCTCGACAATTTACAAATATTGCATTTTTCTCACTTAATAATTTGTGCCAATAAATTTTAATAAATGAACCAGTCTAATCATTTAACGGCAAGATAAAATATTTTTTAGGAAAGCGGCAGTTGTATTTTTTTTGTATTTTAGCGGCTGGATTTTGAGGGAGAGATGCTCGAGTGGTTGAAGAGGCACGCCTGGAAAGCGTGTAGTCGCCTAAAGTGGCTCGTGGGTTCGAATCCCACTCTCTCCGCAAACCAATAAAGAAATTGTAAACAAATAATAAAACAAAAACTAAACGAAAATCAAAACCATTATGAAAAAGTTGATTTCACTGGTTGCTATCATGGGCGTTATTTTTTTAGGCTCTAGCCAAATTTCATTTGCCCAAGGTGCACAAAAAGACAGTTCAAAAACCGAAACAGTTGACAGTGCAAAAGCTGACACTTCAGCTACAGTTACAACGCCTGCGGGAGAAGAAGTTGTAGCTCAAAAAAGTTTCCACCAGGTACTGAAAGAAAAATTTATCGAAGGAGGTGCCGGCTGGATGACTCCTATCCTTATTTGTCTTGTGCTAGGTCTTGCTCTTGTTATTGAGCGTCTTACCTATCTGAGTATGAGCCGCACAAATACTGAAAAACTTATTGCGAAAATTGAAGAATCAATTAAAGCCAACGACATAGAAGGTGCAAAAGATATTTGCCGCAACACCCGTGGTCCTGTTGCAAGTGTATTCTATCAAGGCCTTGATCGCTTTAACGAAGGCATTGACAACATCGAAAAAGCCATTGTTTCTTATGGTGGTGTTCAGATGGGACGTTTAGAGTCAAATCTCTCATGGATAGGTCTTTTTATTGCTCTGGCACCTATGCTCGGGTTCCTTGGAACAGTTGTTGGTATGGTACAGGCATTTGATGACATTGAAAAAGCCGGTGATATTAGCCCAACCATTGTTGCCGGTGGTATGAAAGTGGCTCTTATAACTACCGTATTCGGACTTATAGTTGCTATTATTTTACAAGTTATGTATAATTACATTCTTGCATTAATTGAAAAACTCGTTAATGAAATGGAAGACGGTACTATTTCTTTCATGGATATAGTTTTTCGTGCTAAAAACACTCAAAAACAATAATTACTATGAAATCTAAAGCATTAAAGAATACTTTATTAATAGTAGCCTTGCTTTTGATTGGTGCTGCAATGATATTTGCTTCAATTGACATAAGACTTTATATTGCATATACTGTTTTTGCAATTGCTATAGTATCATTTGTAGGTTTTGCCATTTATTCGCTTGCAGCAAATGCAAAGAAAAGTATTGGCTCTATTGGTGCGGGCGCAGCCATTGTTGGGATTTTAATGTTATTTTATTTCATTAGTCCAAGAACTGACGTGTCGGCTGAACTTTTAGAAAAAACCGGTACCGGAATTGGATGGAGTCCAATCATAGGCTCAGGTTTGTACACAGTATATCTTCTACTTGTTATTTTTGTCTCTTTACTAGCATTTTTCAGTGTAAGAAATATGCTTAAATAAATAAAGCTATGCCAAGAAAAGCTCCCGAACTCAACACAGGATCCATGGCAGATATCTCTTTTCTTCTGTTGTGTTTCTTTTTGATGGTATCTAATATGGATACCGATTTGGGATTGGCGAGGAAGTTACCACCTATGCCTGAAAAAGATGCAAAGGTGCCTGAGGTTAAAGAACGAAATGTGTTTGTTGTTTTGGTAAATGCCTACGACATGCTACTTGTTGAAGGCAAGCCCGGAAATATAAACACCCTCAGGAAAGATGCCAAAAACTTCTTTCTCAATCCTACAAACTCACCTGACCTTTCGGAAAAAAAGCTTGAAGACATTCCTTTCATCGGACCCTACGAGAAATCTAAAGGTGTAATTTCCTTGCAAAACGACAGGGGAACTTCTTATGAAATGTATGTTAAAGTACAAAACGAATTGGCTGCAGCAATTAATGAGATGCGCGATGAATTATCTATGCAAAAATTTGGTAAAAAATTTGCCGATCTTAACGAAGAATATTCAAAAGCAGTTGCAAAAGCCATCCCTGTTGCTATTTCCGAAGCCGAACCAAAAGATATAGGAGGAAAAAAATAATGGGAAGATTTAAAAAATCAGGAGGAAAAGAAACTCCGGGCATAAATACCGGTTCTATGTCCGACATTGTTTTTATGTTCCTGTTTTTCTTTATGGTTATTACAAAAATTCGTCAAGGCGAATTATTTGTGCGTATCTCTGCACCGGCCGCAACAGAAGTGCAAAAATTGGAACGTAAAAATCTTGTTTCATATATTTATATTGGAGTGCCTATTAAATCAAAATTATATGGTACTGAGCCCAGGATTCAACTAAACGATCAATTTGCAACTTCTGAGAATATTGCAGAATTTATTGCTAATGAACGTGCTGTACGTAACGAAGCTGACCGTCAGTTTTTAACTACTTCAATGAAAGTTGATAAAAAGGTTAAAATGGGTATTGTAACTGACGTTAAGCAAGAACTTCGTAAAGTTGGTGCTTATAAAATTAATTACTCTACCAAAAGAGGTAAAGTTACCGATTAATTTATTCTTATTTTATTCCAAACAGCTGTCATAAATATTTGACAGCTGTTTTTGTTTTATAAACACATTTATAATATCAAACTGCTTTTTAATTATTTTTGTGTTTAAATGAAAAGTATTTCTCTTCAAGATCATATTAACCAAAGTAAAATAGCTGCCGCCGCTAATCGCGCCAAAGGGAACAGACACGGGCAAATACTTTCAATGCTGTATGCCGACCCATATCATTTTATTGAGGAATTATTACAAAATGCCGAAGATGCTTTAGCCCGACAAAAAGATAATACATTAATTGGCATTGTAAAAATCATTATTACTGGCACAGATATTTCTTTCTATCATAATGGAGATCCATTTAACGAAATTGATTTAATGGCCATTACAACTTTTGCGTCAACAACCAAAAAAGGATTGCCAAATATTAATCAAATCGGCAAGTTTGGTATAGGATTTCGTTCAGTTTATGGTATTTCCGATAACCCCGAAATTCATAGCGAAACGCACAATTATAAAATTACCGACTTTGAAGTATTGGAAAATTGCCCGGCAAAAAATACGCATGAATTCTCAACTTTAATTTTTTTACCATATAAAAAATCTTTAACTGCGGATTTTAAAACAGCTCTGGAAAATAATCTGCTGAATTTAAATCCAATGTTTCTTCTTTTCTTAAAAAGAATACAACAAATTGAGATTGTAACCAGAGACTCATCTACAATACTCAGTGTTGAAACAGAATTGGTTGGAAAAGACCTTGTTCGTAAAAAAATTATTGAGACCCATAATGGTATAAGAAGTATTGCAAGTTATTTAGTTTTTAATAATATAAAAAGCCAAAAGAGAGAATCTGCAATTGCATTTAAAATAGAAAATGGCAAATTTCATCCTTTAATTCAACCTTATGTTTCTGTCTATTTTCCTACAAAATATAAATTATCGCACTCTGTTCTTGTTCATGCCAACTTCACTACTACTCCCAACCGCGAGAATATTCCTTTTTCCAAAGAATGGACTCCTGAAAATGACATTATATTGAATGACCTATCTGAATTACTTAATAAAACACTAAAAACTCTACTTAAAGCAAAGCTTATTTCTGCAGACTTCTGGAAACTATTTTTGTGGGAACAAAGCTTTTCCGACCCCATTTCAGCTACTATATCCAACAGCTTAAATAAATTTATCAATAAAGAAAAATGCTTTCCCGATCATAATGAAAATATGCAAGTCGTTTCAGATTTGTGCTTATGCGAGGATTATGATTTAATGCATCTATTAATCAAAAAGGACATTGTTGACATTTACGGCCGGCTTGGATTTTTGCATAAAGACATTGCGGCTATAGATAATCTAGTTATACATCTAAAAAAGAATTATAAGCTAAAAACTGCAGATATAGATTCGTTTGCTTTTCATATAGCAAATCATAAAGAATTCCTGCAAAAAAAACCAATCAGCTATTTTTATAATTTTTATCGCTTTTTGGCAAAATATCCGCGCTTATGGGATAAAACTCACAAAAGTAGATACTACAATCTTAGAAACAAATCATTTATAGCTGATAAAAGTAAAAAAATAATTACTCCGTTTAGCGAAAACGATAAACCTTTAATATTTATTGGCAAAGCTCCAAGCGACTTTTCGGTTGTGCATCCTGACTTAGCATCAAATCTCGATTGCATAAACTTTTTTTCAATGCTGGGAATACCAAATTTTGCTCCCGGATTAGCAGAAACGGATACTTTATTCAGACGTTTTAAAGAAAATAACTCTTCGAATTGGTGGTATAATCTTTACAAACTTTATATTGCTTCCCAAACAGATATAAAAGAATATATTCGGGAGAAAATTTCAAAAGCAAAGTTGTTACCTTGTAAAGATTCCAATAGCGGAGAAAAGTTTTTTACAACTACATCAAACGCATATATTGCAAATCAATATTTATTGGATTTTTTCTCTTTTAACAGAGTACTGTATGTTTGTCCAAAACTATTAAGTTATATATCGAAACAAAATATTCCCATTAGGGATTTTGAGGTTTTCTTAACCGAAATAGGAGTAAATAATACGCTTAAGTTCATAGAAATTGATGCGGCATTTGATGATGAACGAAAAAAAGCGCTTAGAGAAAATCTTGATTTTACCCCAATTGTACGAGAAAAAATTATTGACCTGACTATCGACGGTCTTGAATCGTTTTTAAAACATCCAACGCCAAAAGCATCTAAGGCTTTATGGATTTTACTGGGTAAAACTGAAAAAAAATATCAAAAAGCCAGTTACACTTTTGAATCCTATGTAAGAAGCGAAACAGTTTTCTTTACTCCATACTACATTGATAAATTAAAACATGAAGCATGGATGTATGATGAGTTTCTTAATCCTGTTAGCCCAAATAGTATTGGTTTTGAGCAACTGCATGCGGGTTTTACGGACCCCATGCCCGAATCGTTGTGGATGGCAGATGAGCTGGGGCTGAATATTAAAAGTATTTCGCCTGAAGAAAAAAACATTCTTTCATTCATAAGAAAAAATAAAATAAGCACCGACTTGCTGCGCAGTTTAGTAAATCAAGAAAAAAACGACTTTGCTTTTTTGCAGTATATACCTTTAATGGATGATTTAAACATCCCCCGCGAAAATGAAAAGAATGCAATAGGACAAATGCAAATGTTTACTGACCCAAAAATATTTCCTCAAACTTGCGCGCTAAACTGGAATCAATATTTTTTTGAAGAAAAAACACAAATTCTTAAAAATCATTTACTTAACACTTCACTGTCAAATTCAAAACAAATTAATCCTTTTATTAAGGAGCCGGGACATTTACAACTAAAAAATGACACTATTGTTCTAACTCACTACTTTATTGGTATCAGGCCGGATGCAGGTGAGATTATATTGCTGCCCACATCATTCATTGGGCATTACAACGAACGTCCCGACAGGCAAGATACCGGTTTATATGTTTTTAATTTGAGTGATAACACCTGCATTGAAGTATCGCCACAATATTTTTGTAATTTTATAAAAACCAGTAAATTTTCTTTTATTAATCCAATTAAATTAATCAATGATTGAGCTAAATATTTTTCTTAAGCATTTAAACAATATTTGCCCCGATTTTAAAAATAAAAAATTTCTCCTGGCAATTAGTGGCGGTATCGACAGTATGGTTATGTTTCACCTTTTTCACTGCGCCAAACTTAATATTGCCATTGCTCATGTTAATTTTCAATTACGCGATGCAGAAAGCGAGCGCGACATGAATTTTGTTTTTGAAACGGCACATAATGCAGGATATACATTTTTTGACAAGCGGGTTGATACAAAATCGTTTTCGGCAAAAAACAAGTTAAATATACAGGATGCTGCGCGTAAACTAAGATATGACTTTTTTAAAGAAATTGCCTGCAACAACAATTTCGATTTTATCTGCACTGCTCATAACCGCGATGATGTAATCGAAACCCTTTTAATGGGATTAAACAAGCGTGGCAGTCTGTCAACTCTTGCAGGAATTCGAGAAATAGAGAATAAATTGATGCGCCCCATGCTTAATTATTCCCGCGATGAAATTGAAGATTATGCAGCTGCCAATTATGTACTGCACGTAGAAGACAGCTCAAACATAAGCGATAAATATCTCAGAAACAAAATCAGGCATCATTTAATTCCGATTTTAGAAGAATTAATGCCGGGTTTTAGCAAAAGAGCTGCAGATTCGGTATCTTTTTTACGCGAACATCATCGCTTTTTTTCCATTGCTGCAAAAAAAGAACTAAATAAAATCGGGGATCCTGAAAAGGAAGGTTTAGATTTGTTTAAATTAAAGGAAAATCCTTCGGCAGAACTCTTATTGATGGACTTTTTATTAAACAATGGTTTTTTCCCGGCAATGGCATCAGAAATTTTAAACTTTGAAAATCATTCTGAACCACGTAAATTTTTGGCGCCGGCGAAAACATTATTTGTGCACAGAGGCAAAATTATTTTAAAAAACAACGATAATAAACAAGAGCCCCAAACATGGTACATTGATGAAGATCTTGACACCACGCACCTTCCAATGAAAATTGAGTGCGCATGGGCTACATTACATTCCAAAGAAGAAGCCATAACAGATAATAAAACTGTTTTTGTTTGTGCTGATGAAATAATGTTCCCGCTTTTTATCAGAAAGTGGCAGGCCGGTGAAAGATTTATGCCTTTAGGAATGAGTAATCTAAAAAAAATAGGTGATTATTTTACAGATATTAAAGCAACTATAGCAGAAAGAGACAATGCCTATATTATGTATAGCGGCATTCGACCGGTATGGTTGATGGGATACCGCTTGGATGAGCGATTTCGTATAAAAAAGTTCCCATCTCGTGTACTTATGTTGAAATTACTTTGATATTTTTTTTACTTTTGCCAAGTATATATCTAAAATTCTATATATGTTGTTTCGCAAAACAATTTTTCTGTTAGCATTATTGCCTCTTTTTATAGGAGTTAATGCGCAAATTATTAAACCGGTAAAATGGACGACCCGTGTGGACAAGGTTTCAGATACCGAAGCCAATGTTGTATTGACCGCAACCATAGATAAAGGGTGGCACCTTTACTCTCAATACAATCCTGCCGGTGGCTCTCTGCCATTAGTTTTCACAATAACGCCTTCAAAATCGTATGCTCTTGTAGGAAAAGTTCTGGAACAACCAAAACCAACAGAACACTACGAAGAGGTTTTTAAAATAACCGAAAAATTTTGGGTTGATAAAGCATATTTTACTCAAAGAATAAAAGTCCTTTCAGATAAATCATTCGATTTCGAGATTAGCCTTAGCGGTCAGGCTTGTCAGGATGATGGCTATTGCGTCCAAATAGAAGACGATTTAATTATAAAAATTGATGGCAGCCAATACAATAAAGAAAATGCAATTGATACAAGTTCCATTGTTATTGCTGATTCCAATAAAATAAAGTCTGATACCACTAAATCCGAAACAGCTATAATTTCATCGGACGAAAACGATGTTAATAATACCGGCAAATCAATCTGGAGCGTTATCATCGAAGCTATTCTTTGGGGCTTTGTGGCATTGCTCACTCCTTGCGTATTCCCTATGATTCCGATGACCGTTTCTTTCTTTTTGAAAGGCAGCGAAAACAAGGCAAAAAGCCGCTTCAATGCTTCAGTGTTCGGAATCAGCATTGTAGTATTATATACTATTCCCATAGCTATATTGATTGGTATATCATATTTCATAGGAGGACAAGCCATAACAGCCGATGCTTTTAACTGGCTGGCTACCCACTGGATTCCCAATATTTTGTTTTTCCTTATTTTCATGATTTTTGCTGCATCGTTTTTTGGTGCATTTGAAATAGTGATACCATCCTGGGCAACTTCAAAAGCGGATTCAAAAGCTGAAAGCGGCGGAATATTAGGCTCTTTCTTTATGGCTTTAACCTTGGTTCTGGTTTCATTCAGCTGTACCGGTCCTATTGTTGGAACCATTATAGTTAAATCTACACAAGGCGAAATATGGGAGCCAATTATAACCATGCTTGCTTTCTCCATTTCTTTTGCTTTGCCTTTTACCCTTTTTGCATTCTTCCCTTCATGGTTAAACAATTTGCCCAAATCCGGCGGATGGCTGAACTCTGTAAAAGTTGTTTTGGGTTTTATTGAAGTTGCACTTGGTTTTAAATTCCTTAGCGTAGCCGATCAGGTTTATCATTGGGGCATTCTTGACCGTGAAACCTATCTTGCAATATGGATTGTTTCTTTCACACTTCTTGGGTTTTATTTATTGGGTAAACTTAAATTTAAACATGACAGCGATGTTAAATACATTAGTGTGGGAAGACTAGGCCTTTCAATTGCCGTATTTGCATTTGTGGTTTACATGATTCCGGGAATGTGGGGCGCACCCCTTAAAATGTTATCGGGCTATTTACCTCCGCAACAAACCCTGGATTTTGATATGCAGCGCATTGTCAGGGAGTCTGCAATGCTTAATGGCAGTGGCGGAAGCAGTGAACCATCAAAACTTTGCGAAAAGCCTAAATTTGAAGACATTTTACCACCACTACCCCATGGTCTTGAGGGTTACCACGATTTTGACCAGGCACTAAGGTGTGCCAAAGAACAAAACAAACCTTTGTTTGTCGATTTTACCGGCCATGGATGTGTAAACTGCAGAGAGATGGAAGCTAATGTCTGGAGCGCTCCTGAAGTACTTAAGAGACTTAAAAACGACTTCGTAATAGTTGCGCTATATGTCGATGACAAAACAGAATTACCGGAATCGGAATGGATTACATCTACGTACGACGGGAAAGTGAAAAAAACCATCGGTCGTAAATTCGCCGATTTGCAGGTTACACGCTATGAGCAAAATGCACAACCTTATTATTGCTTATTAGATACAAACGGGAAAGACCTTGTTAAACCAAGGGCTTATAATCTGGATGTAAATGCCTTTGTAGAGTTTCTAGACAATGGTATTAAGGAATTCAAAACACGGCAGGGAAAATAAACTTCAATAAGGATTGTAAACAATCTAAAAAGAAATAATTGTAAAATTTAAAACTTATTTTTTTCAATAAGTTTTTCAATCCATTTTTCGGGAGCTTTATAATTTGAATCCTGCATTTTTCTAAATAAATTTTCAGGACAAATATCCGAAACCACTACTTTTAAATGGTCTTCTCTTACAAATTTCTCCTGCACTGCTTTTTGAAGCATTTCAAGCAACGGATTATAATAGTTTTTTGTATTTAAAATCCCGATTGGCTTATTGTGTAACCCCAATTGAACAGCAGTTGCAATTTCAAATAGTTCATCCAAAGTGCCAAGCCCGCCGGGCAAAGCTATGCAGGCGTCAGCTTTCTCAAAAATTATATTTTTACGGGCTGCCATAGAATCTGTTACTATTAGTTCTGAAAGCCCATTATGAACAACATTTTCGCTTAAAAAAAATGAAGGGACAACACCTGTTATATGCATTTTTAATCTTAAAGCTTCATCGGCTATAACGCCCATCAAGCCTGTGCAACCGGCGCCGGTAATTATCGACACGTTGTTGTCATGTAATACCTTAACCATCTTTTTTGCATCTTGTTCAAATATTTCATCGGCTCCCACCGACGATCCGCAAAAAATTGCAACCGATTTAATATCTACATCCTTGTCCATGCAACAAATATACACAATGCATAAAACATTTAAACAAAATTATTGCCGCAATATTATTTGGCAGGTGAAGCAATACCTGCAATGCTGATTTTAACGCCTTCTATCGAAGATAAATGTTTTGCACAAGCAATAATAGTTGCACCGGTTGTTATTACATCATCAACTAATAGTAAATGTTTTCCTTTAATTTTTTCGGGATTTTTTACTGCAAACATGTTTTTAACATTTTCGTAGCGATCCCAGCGATTTTTTCGGGTTTGCGTTTCGGTAAATTCAACACGCACTAAAACGTCTTCAATAATTTCGGTCTTATATCCCAAAACAAATCCATCGGCAATAACTTTGCTTTGATTATAGCCTCTGATTTTAAGTTTTTTTGAATGCAGCGGTATGGGTATAACCGCATCTATATTGCTATACAAATCAGATTGCGACAGCAACTTGCCAAGTTTGCGGCCAAAATAAATTCCTACTTCGGGTTTGCTCTTATACTTAAGTTGATGCATAAAATGCTGTATCAGACCGCCTTTATCATAAAAACACATGGCAGTGGCATTCTCAATTAGAAGTTTGCCATAAAACAATTGAGCCACCGGATTATCATGAAATGTATGAAAATCTGTTATTGCAATTTTTGATAAACATGAAAGGCAAATGGTTTTTTCTCCCTGCACGAGGCTGTTTCCACATCCACAGCACAGATTTGGATAAAATAGATTAATAAAAGAATTAAATATCATTAAATAAATAAATTTCGAGTTGTCATTCAAAAGTAATAAATTTGCACTTGATTTCATAAGTGTAATTTTTATGGAAAACAACAATTCGCAAAACAAAAAAAACAGAACCTACAAAATCATTATAGGTATTCAATTAATTATCATTGCTGTTTTAGCTTTTCTCTTCTTTACCAATAAGTCTAAAGTGGACACCATTGTTCTGGAAAAAGAAAAGTCGGTTCAAATGTCAGCTGAGTTACAAAGTGAATTAGATTCATTAATGGCTGAACATGATAAAATTAAAAAAGAGTATGGTTATTTAAGTGATCAGCTATCAGCAAAAGACAGTACTATTTTGGCTCAGGCAAAAGAAATTGAAGCATTAATAAATTCGCAGGCCGACTATCGCAGAATTAAGAAAAAACTAGATGCTCTAAGACAGATAACACAAGGCTACGTTAACCAAATTGATAGTCTCTATCGTGTGAATCAAACTTTGACTGACGAAAACAAAAGAATAAGAGGTGATTTGGATAATGCCAATAAAAAGGCGGATGATCTTATTAAGCAAAAAGACGATTTATCAAATAAAATAAATGATGCCGCATATTTAAAGGGATATAATATAAGCGCTACAGGATATAATGTTAAGTCTAATTCCAAACAAGTAATAACTGACAGAGCTAAAAAAGTTGAATTAATTCAAGTATGCCTCACAATTGGTGAAAATCCGCTTGTATCTTCGGGGCAAAAAGATGTTTATGTACGCATTGCCCGCCCGGATAATATTATACTGACCCAGGGCAGTTATTCATTTATTTATCAAGGGCAGCGAATTCAATATACCGCAAAAACAGTAATAAATTACAGCCAAAAAGCAACAAATGTATGTATTGATTATCCACGCGACAATATTGAACTTCCGGCAGGAAAATATCATATAGCTGTTTTTGCCGATGACCACGAACTTGGTCAATGTTCACTTACTTTAAGATAATTTGACTTACAAAATAAATTGTACTTTAAAGGTTCAATCTTCGGGTTGAGCCTTTATTATTTTATTCACAGCCTCAACAACCTTATCAGTCTCAAAACCTTTTGAAATTCCAAAGCGAATTAATTTTTCACGAATATTTTGTCTGTTATCATTTTTAATTGATTTTAATTTTTTTTGCAACCAAAAATTCAACAGTTCTTCTCTATCGTTGTTCTGAAACTCCAATAAATATTTATTAATTAAACTATCATTAACCTGTTTTTTACGAAGTTCCATTTTAATCTTTAATGGGCCCCAGCCCTTTTGATTTATTTTACTTCGAACATATATTTCCGTAAATCTCTCTTCATTTACGAAGTTATTATCTACTAAATAAGAAATCAGAGGTTCCCAAAACTCGTGTGGTACTTTTATCTTTTCCAGCTTAATTTTTATTTCTGAAATGCAACGTTCTTGAAATGCGCAAAACTTTTCAAGCTTTTTTCTGTATTGTTCCATCAAAAACCCGGAAGTATTATTTTCCACAATGGTATATTAGAGTGTAATTTCGTCCCCTATAGCATTAAAAACATGATACTCCAACACGTGATAATTGTCGGACGGTTCAATTTTCAATTTTGCGCGAAGTTTTTTTTGCCATTTTCTTGCAATGCTGCTAAAAAAACCTTTTGTTAAATATGCATAGATAAAAGGAGAGGTATATAAGACCAAGAGCTTTTCGTTTTGTTCATTAGCTAAAAACGACAATGTATTTTCTATTTCATCAATAATAAGAGTGTGTGCTTTTATTTGACCCGTGCCACTGCAAATAGGGCATTTTTCAAGAACTTCTATGTTCGTTTCGGGTCTAACTCTTTGTCGTGTTATTTGAACCAAGCCAAACTTACTGGGCGGTAAAATAGTGTGTTTAGCTCTGTCGTGCGACATTTCCTCAACAAGTTTTTCGTAAAGCTTTCGTCTGTTAGCCCCCTGATGCATATCAATAAAATCAACAACAATAATTCCGCCTAAGTCTCTGAGTCTAAGCTGTCTCGCCACTTCCTCTGCCATTTCGAGGTTTACCGCCAAAGCATTTTGTTCCTGATCTTTGCCGCTATCGGCTTTATAGCCGCTATTTACATCAATTACATGAAAAGCTTCAGTGTGTTCAATAATCAGGTAAGCGCCGGTTTTTAAAGTTACTTTTTTACCAAATAAAGATTTTATCTGTTTTGAAACACCCGTAGTTTCAAAAACTGATGTTTTGCCTTTGTGAAGTTTTACAATATCAACCTGATCAGGAGCTATACTAGATAAGTAATTCCGAATATCTGAATAAAGTCTTTCATCATTTACTATTATGCTATTAAAAGAAGAATTTAGTAAATCCCTCATTATAGTAAAAGAGCGGTCAAGTTCTCCAAGAATTTTTATCGGAGGCTTTGCATTTTTAAGAGACCTAACCATTGTATTCCAACGGTCCAAAAGCTCTTCCAGGTCAGATTTAAGTTCATCGAAATTTCTGTTCTCTGCAACTGTTCTAACTATAATACCAAAATTTTCCGGCTGCAGGCTTGAGGCTATTTTCTTTAACCTAGCTTTTTCGTTTAAGTTTTTTATTTTATGACTTATCGAAATACGCTTGGAAAAAGGAACTAAAACCAGATAACGGCCCGGCATGCTTAACTCGGTTGTTATTCTGGGTCCTTTCGATGAAATTGGTTCCTTTGCTATTTGAACCAAGATATTAATTCCAGAATTAATTACATTGGTAATTTTTCCGGTTTTTTCAATATCCGGCTCAATTGGAAATGTTTCAACAGAAACCTCTTTGCCGGAAATTACATCTTTTTGGTATCGTATTAATGTCTTTACCTGTGGTCCTAAATCAAGATAATGTAAAAACGCATCCTTTTCGTAGCCTACGTCAACAAATGCAGCATTCAATCCGGAGATAATTTTTTTGATTTTCCCTAGATAAAAATCGCCTACACTAAAGTCGTGTAAACTACGTTCAGCATGAAGTTCAACTAACCTCTTATTTTCAATAAGAGCAATTTGCACTTCACCAGAAGCGACATCAATAATTAATTCTTTGTTCATGAATTGAACCACTTAAGCGGTTTAGCCGCAAAAGAAAGTCGAAATGTTATTTTTTCTTTTTATGTCTGTTTTTGCGCAGTCTTTTCTTTCTTTTATGGGTCGCCATTTTGTGGCGTTTTCTTTTCTTTCCACTTGGCATAATGCAATATTTTTAAATTATTTAATACCTTTTTTAACGCTTTCAACAAATGTCTTAGCAGGTTTGAAAGCCGGAATGTTATGAGCTGGAATAATAATTGAAACTTTTCTCGAGATATTCCTTCCGGTTTTTTGTTTACGATGTTTTATAATAAAACTGCCGAAGCCTCTTAAATAAACATTTTCTCCTTTTTGCATTGCGTCTTTCACAACGTCCATAAATGCTTCAACTGCAGTTTGGGCAGTTATTTTTTCAATTCCTGTACGATTTGAGATTTCTGCAACAATGTCAGCCTTTGTCATAATTATATTGTTTAAAATTAACGCCTTAATAGGTGTTTGGGGGTGCAAATATAGAATTTTTTTTGCATATACAAGTTTATTTATTGTAATTCAAAATAAAAATTAAAATTCCATTTTCAAAATTATCATCAATGCGAAATAAATAAACAAAAAGTTAGAGAATAATAGTAATCCGGTAGCTGTTTGACTTAGTCAAATTTATTAAACAGCAAAAAATATCGGATATTTGTTCAAAACGCTTTATTATAGTGAATGTTAAAACAAACAGCTATTTTCGTATATTTGTAAAAAATTCTATATGAAAAGTATAAATAAAGCTATCTTAGTTGGACATGTGGGCAAAGACCCTATGATAAATGTTTTTGAAGGTGGACGTAAAAAAGCTTTTTTTTCATTAGCAACAACTGAAAGATATCGTGACAAAATAGGTGCAGAGCAATCGGTAACCGAATGGCACAATATTGTTGCCTGGGGTACTCAGGCAGAAATTGTGGAAAAATATGTCCGCTCAGGCTATCCCCTATATATAGAAGGACGCATTAAATATCGTGAATACACTGATAAAGACGGCATTAAAAAAAGAGTTACTGAAGTTTATTTGGAAAATTTTTCAATTCTTTCACCCAGAAATGCATCTGAAAGTCCAACGGAAATAACAAATTCTGAAAGTACAGACTCTCCTTTAAATGATCCACTGAGTGATCCTTTGGATAATGCTGCCAATGATATTCCATTTTAACATCAAGTTTTCATAAAGACCGAATTTTTAATTAAAAATGAGTCTGTTATTTTTTGTTATTTCTGCCATTATAATTCTCATACTTTATTCATATCTGAGAATTTGTGAATCGGCATTTATCAGAATTCCATCAGAATTTATCGATGACATAGAAGCCCCAACCCCTCCTGACTATAGGGCCGATAATTTTTTAAAGCAACCTGCTCCAGCTTTAATTACTTTTTCAATATTAAAACACGTTTTTATAATCCTTTTAACTGTTTCAGCTTTTCAAATATCCGATTTGCTATTTGCTCATTTTACCCAATTAGCAAAAATTGCAGTAGTTATTTCTTTTTTATTCTTTTCTGTTTGGTTTTTTGGAGAAGCTCTGCCGCTGCTTTTTGACAATGTTTCAGCTTTAAAATTGTTTAAATCCTGTTTCTTCATCTTAGTACCTTTTGCATTCATTATTAATTTATTAAAAGGCATTCTTAAATTTTCATTTGCTCGTTATGAAAGCAGAATAGCCCGAAAAGACATGATTTCCATAAGCGATATTTCCGATGCTATAGAAAATTCAGAAGTTGAAGCTGAAGAAATAATGGAGAAACAACTTATTCAGGGTATAGTGAAATTTGGGGACTTAGAAGTGAAAGAGATAATGCGTGCCCGAATAGATGTAGTTTCAATACAAATCGAATCAAGCTTTAAAGATGTCATGGACAAAATGCTGGAAGCCGGTTATTCCCGTTATCCTGCATTTGGCAACAGTCTGGACGATATAAAAGGTATAATTTACATAAAAGACTTGCTTGATGCTTTTCGTGCAAACGAAAAAAATTATAATTGGCAACAACATATTCGTAAAGCCATGTTTGTACCCGAAAACATGAAAATTTCGCAGTTGCTTGTAGAGTTTCAATCAAATAAAACTCATCTGGCCATTGTTGTTGATGAATATGGGGGCACAAGTGGCATCGTTTCGCTTGAAGATGTTTTAGAAGAAATTGTTGGAGAAATAAACGACGAACATGATGCAGAAAGCGATCAGATTTTAGCAAAACAAATAGCAGAAGATACATATATATTTGATGCTAAAATTCCCATTCACGATTTTACTCGGATTGCAAAAATCGATAAAAGCGATTTATTTGATGAGTTTGAAGGCGAAGTTGAATCTCTTGGAGGAATCATTCTTAGCATATACGGCAATTTTCCATCAAAAAATCAAGTAATCCAATATAAAAATGTTGAATTCGTAGTTTTATCGATGAATAAACATCGTATTGGTACAGTGAAAGTTAAAATAAATGAACAAAAACAAACTCTTTAATTATTTATTGCCGGTTGCATTAATAAGTTTAATGTATTCATGTGGTGGCAAACAAGACAATTACTACCCAAAACCAAGAGGATTTTATCGTATAGACTTACCTCAAAAGCAATATACATTCTTTGATTCTGCTTATCCCTTTACCTGTCGTATTCCTGCAAACGCCCATATCGCTCCGGTTGAAAGCAACGAGCCCGGTTCTATCTGGTTTAATTTGGTTTTTCCACAATACAATGGCATGATTAATTTTAGTTATAAAACTGTAAACAACAATCTTTATCAACTATGCGAGGATTCGCGTGATTTCGTCAACAAACATATTTCAAAAGCAAATGAAATTAAAGAAATACGTGTTATACAAAAAGACAATAATGTTTATGGATTGATTTATGATATCGACGGTTCCAATCCTGCATCGCCATATCAGTTTTATTTAACCGACAGCACACAGCATTTTTTGCGTGGCGCATTATATTTTAATCATATTCCCAATAACGATTCAATAGCGCCAATTATCCAAAGAGTAAAAGAAGACATTGACACACTCATCAGTAGTTTAAAATGGAAAAAATAAATAAACAAAAAAGGCTGTTTGAATAAACAGCCTTTTTTAAATGCAATTTACAAACTACTTAATTCCCAGTTTTGCCTTAACAAGAGGTAATATATCGTCGGAATCCTGATGATATAATAAAACTCCTGTACCGGTATCAAAAATATAATTATAGCCTTTTTCAACGGCAACTTCATCAATTGCTTTTTTAGCCTTATCTATAAGTGGTTGTACAAGTTCAGCCTCTTTTTTAGCTAAAAGATCTTGAGCCTGACCTTTAAAATCCTCAATACGATCCTGAAGGTCAATAAGTTCCTTTTGTCTCATTTGCTTAATCGGCTCTAAATAAGTTGCCTCATTCGACAAATAATCCTGATATTTTGTTTGAAACTCATTGTTCATTAAAGTTAACTGCTCGTCAAGGCTTTTAGCATAATCTTGTAATATTTTTTGAGCAGAATCCCTGCCCGGCATTACCTCCATAAGTTCAGACGAGTTAATATGACCAAGCTTAAGTATTACTTGTGCATTTATTGGCTGTATGCTAATAAACAAAAACAAAGAAAGCAGCAAAGAAAATACGTTTTTCATACATTAATATTTTGAGCAAAGTTAAAACAATTATTTATTAGATTTTACTCCTCCGGCTTTAAAGCCAAGTTTATTTAAAACATCATCGCTTTTGTCATATTTTTCGCTAGCATAAATAAGCGTTGTATTTCCTGATCGATCAAAAATTACGGCATAAGAGCCTTCCTCGGCCAAACTTTCAATAGCGTTGTACACTTTATCCTGAATTGGCTTAATTAGTTCTTGTCTTTTTTTAAACAAGTCGCCTTCTGTACCAAAATATTTTTTCTGCAATTCTTTAGCCTCTTTTTCTTTTGCAATTATCTCATTCTGGCGTTTTGTTTTCATATCTTCAGATAGCAAAAATGATTCTGACTGATAATTTTTATACAATTTATCAATCTCGGCAAATTTAACTTCAAGTTCTTTTTGCCATTCCATACTTAAATCATCTAAAGTGTTTTGAGCAGTTTGATAGTCAGGAATATTATCTAAAATATACTGAGTATCAACATAAGCAAATTTTTGAGCGCCAACAAACATAGATGCGAACAAAAAAGCTGCTACAAATAAAATCCTTGTTTTCATGACTGTTTCCTCCTAATAATTTATTTTAAAAATTTTTTAATCAATTGAAGAGTTTATTGAGAAATGGAACTGTCCTTGCCATGCAGGGTACCATGGAACAGGGTCAAAAGGTATGCCATAATCTAAACCAAGCAATCCAAACATAGGTAAATATATTCTAACACCTAGTCCCATACTGCGTTTTACGGCAAATGGATCAAACTCGGAAAATTTTAACCATGTATTACCGGCCTCAAGAAACGAAAGGACATAAATACTTGCCATTGGATTTGTTGAAATAGGATATCTCAACTCCATGGTGTATTTGCTATATATTGTTCCTCCAATAGATTCGTTTGAACCATCTCTGGGAGTTAATACCGAGTTTGCATATCCTCTCATGCCAATAATTTCTCTGCCATCAAGTGCAAATCCCGATAAGCCATCTCCACCAAGATAAAAACGTTCAAAAGGAGATAAGCCAACTTCCTTATTCCACATACCCAAAAAACCAAATTTAGTTCTTGACATTAATATTAAGTCTCCAAAAAGTTTTGTATAAATAGTTGCATTAAACTTCCATTTATGATATTCCAGCCATTTAAATTTCTCCTGCTCAGAAATTGTAGAGTAGTCCTTGTTGTTAAAAAATGAATATGGAGGAGTAAGAGTAACAGAAGCAGAAATTTCGGAGCCCGATTTCGGAAATATGGGGTCATAAGATGAACTTCTGCTTAAAGCTACTCCAAAGTTGATATTATTGGCATTACCGGAAGTAAATGAGAATGTTTTAAAATATTCATCGAAATTATAATATTGATATGAGAGAGATAAATATTCCATAAAATAGTCATCAGGCCATTTTAACCTTTTTCCCAGCCCAATGGAAACTCCGGAAATATTCATTACTTGCCGCTTAATCAAAGTACCGTTGGAACTATATTTGCCATCGTTAGCTTTTGAAACTCCATTGGTTTGGACTGAATGAAAAAATGAAAGACTTAAGGCATTTGGCTTTTTACCCCCAAGCCATGGCTCGGTAAAAGACATATTGTACGACTGATAATAAGTTCCGTTGGATTGACCCCTGATACTCAATTTTTGCCCATCGCCTGTTGGTAAAGGCCTATAGCTAGCACCATTAAAAATATTTCTAATTGAAAAATTATTAAAGGATACACCTAAGGTTCCAACCAAACGACCCAGTCCCCAGCCGCCAGACAACTCAAACTGGTCTGTAGAGGTTTCTTCAACAACATATTCTATGTCAACAGTGCCGTCAGCAGGATTTGGTTTGGGATTAACCGCCAGCTTTTCATTATTGAAGTATCGTAATTGAGCAAGCTCACGTTGTGTGCGGATTATATCGGAACGATTAAACAACTGCCCCGGTTTTGTTCTGATTTCGCGCAAAATAACATGGTCATTTGTTCTGGTATTGCCAGATAAAAATACTTTATTGATTCTGGCTTGTTTGCCTTCGTAAATTTGTATTTCGAGGTTAATGGTATCGCCAATAACATTTTTTTCTACCGGAGTTACAGAAAAAAACAAATAACCATCATCCATATATAAAGACGAAATATCTCTGCCGCTTAAATTGTAAAATAAATTATTATCAAGAACAGTTTGATTATACACGTCGCCGCGTTTAATATTCAGTATTTCGTTTAGTTGCTTATCGGTGTATTTAGTATTTCCAACCCAAGTAACATCGCCAAAATAATATTTTATACCCTCCTCTATTTTTAAATTAATCATTAATTCTTTTTCGTTTTTAATGATTACTGAATCATGTACCAGAGCAACGTCACGATATCCTTGCTCTTTATATTTGGAAAGAACTAAAGATTTATCTTTTTCGAATTTAGAGGGAATATATTTTGAGGCTTTGAATAAATGATAAATTTTCTTCTCTTTGGTATCCTTCATGGATTTTTTTATTACCCTATCATCTACGTATTCATTGCCTTCTATTGCTATCTCAGATATTTTCATCTTTTTACCACGATTGATATAAATATCCAATGTTACCATATTTCCGGCAGTGGTATCAATTTTTTCGGCTATATCCACCTGTGTATTAAAAAAGCCTTTATCCACAAAATACGATCGTATAATCCGCTTCGCATTCATTATGGTATGTTGTGAAACAACATCGCCACGGACTAATTTTAATTTTTCCCGAATATTATCTGCTTCGCTTTTATTTATGCCGGAAATACTAAACTTCGATAATCTGGGACGATCCTGTAAATATATATCCAAATATATAAAAGAGCCTTGAACGGCAGTTACAGAAATAATAACCTGTTCAAACAATCCGTTAGAGTAAATTTTCTCTATTGCGTTACTAATCTCATCTCCCGGAACTTTTATAGTTTGTCCGACGCTAAGACCTGAAACGGAAATAACATTATCGGGGCTAGCGAAAAAATTACCGCTAACAGTAATGCCGGCTATCTCAAACTGCCTGGGATTTCTATAATCAACTCCTATAATCTTGTCAGATTGCGCAAAAACAGTATCATGAAGTATAAAAAGTATTAAACAGCACCACAAATATTTGAACATACCTAATCTATTTTATCTTGTTTAATAATTACTTGCTCTTTTGTCATGCCAAACCGTCTTTCTCGTTCAGAAAACGTATTTATGGCATTATTAAAATCAGTTTCGCTAAAATCAGGCCAAGGTACTGAAGTGAAATAAAGTTCTGTATAGGCTAATTGCCAAAGCAAAAAATTGGAAATTCTTTGTTCGCCTGAAGTTCTTATAAGTAAATCCGGGTCAGGTATATCAGCAGTATAAAGATATTTTTCAAACAAAGATTCATCTATTTGCTCATGAGAAATATGTTTATTGGCAATATCCTTTGAAATATTGATTACTGCATTCAAAATTTCATTTCTGGCTCCATAATTCAATGCAATAACTAATGTTAACCGGTCGTTTTTTGAAGTTTCCCTGATAGATTTGTTTAAAGACTGCTGGGCTTTTTCCGATAAGCCTTTTATGTCCCCAATGCACAGTAATCTAACACCATTTTTCATTAAATCTTCAGTTTCACGCTCCAGCATAAAAACAAGCAAATCCATTATTGCATCAATTTCTTCTTTTGGGCGCTTCCAGTTTTCAGTTGAAAAAGCGTAAAGCGTCAGATACTTAACTCCGGCTTTAGCAGCGGCTTTTACTATTGTTTTTACGGTTTCTGCACCAAAGCGATGTCCTTCTGACCTCTCCAGACCTCTTGCTTTAGCCCAACGCCCATTGCCGTCCATTATTATTGCAACGTGTTTAGGAACATTATGTTTTTCAGGTTTATTCACAGATTAAAATTTTACAAAATATTAGATTCGTTTCTAAGTATCCGCAAGTATTTTGATTTTGGACTTTTTTGTCTAGAGCCACTTTTACGACATGAATCGGATTTATCTTTAACTTTAAAAGTTAAACTAACTCCGGCAAAAGAATACCAATCTTTTGTTGCGGAATTACCTCTTTGAAATCCTACTTTATTCACTTCCCTGTCCTTAGACTGATCAGCGAGTGCAGCAGCAACATGAGTATTTTGCGACATTAGCACATAAGGATCTGCATAAGTAGTACTAACATCATCAATATAGTCAGTAAACGTTTTTCTTAAACCCCATTCAAAACCTAAAACAGTTGAAGAACGAATCCCGATTTTAATTCCCAAACCAAACGGTATTGCAAATCCGGCTAAACTATATGGTTTTCTATTAGGATATGCTGTTGTTCCCTGCCCCTCTGTTCCGAGCGACTGTAAATTATACCATTCTCCTTCGTAATATCCTTTAGGATTAAACTTAAAAAAAGACAAGCCGGCAAATATATAAGGTGTAAAAAAATCCTTATCGCTTCCTATTTTAAATTTATAATAGGACAACTCATATATGCCGCCAAACTCCATTAAAGGGGAGCGAAAGCTTAAATTACGATCTTTATTATAACCAATAATGCTATCAGCGGCAGTTAATGAACCAAAAACGGCACTTACTCTAAAAGCCATTCTTGTATTCATGTTATATCTGTACATTATTCCACCCGCAGGCCTGGATTGAATAAAATGCGCATAGGGGTTTAAATCACCCAAATAATAAGAGGCACCACCCATTATACCTAGTTCATGTTGCTGCGAAAAGCCACTAAGGCTAATAATATAGATAAATAAAACTAAAAATAATTGTTTCATCGCAGCTGAAATAACGAAAACAGAATGTGTTTAGTATATAAAAGAGCAACCCACTCTTTAAAAGAATGGGTAGCTGCAAAATTATGAAAAATTATATTTATTTTCTTCGTCAAAATTAGAATTTAGGTTTAGAAAATCCTCCACCGACAATTTTATAGTAAAAAGTGAGTTCTGCAAACATATAACAATCCTTGTCGGTAGGATCTCCTCTTTGCATATTGGGTGCTGTTTGATTAGGTACTTCTCCTAAATTAGGATCAGCCATATAAGCAGCTATGTCGCCTTTTTCAGCCCTAATAATGTCATTATCGAAATATGTTGCACTGCAATCGTCAAGATAATCGCACCAAGTTTTACGGATACCATACTCTAATCCGATTGACCATTCTCTACTAATTGCATATTTAAAGCCAAAACCTAATGGAATAACGGGTTGTACCCTATGATATGGTTTACGGGTATCAACTAAACCCTGCCCTTCAGTACAAAGCGGTTTCAGATTAATCCATGTTCCATTGTAATTTCCCTGAGGATTAAACCACATAACTCCAAGCCCGACAAAAACATAAGATTCAATATTTATATTTCTCCAGCCCTGAACACCACGCAAGTTGTATCTGTGTCCTTCACGTTGACGTGTAAGCATCCACTCAAATTGGCCGTTTAATTCAACAATTGGCGTTCTGAAATTCAAATTTCGGTTACGGCGATACAATTCTTCTGTTTTCTTATCATCTCCACTAAGATATGCTATATGCAGCATACCTTTAACACAATGTTGTTTTCCCGTTCTGTAACGATAGCCAAAACTTCCATTCGGGCGTGTGGCAGAGAACTCCAAATCTTTAAACCCATTGGTGCCATACTGGTTAGCACCACCAAGGTCGCCCAAGAAATTCGAAACACCTAATCCAAATACATATTCTTTTCTTTCTCTACGCCACTGTTGAGCAGAAACAGTGTCTACAAACAAAAATGTTAATAAAAATAAAATGAGATAATTGATTTTCATAATTAAGTAATTTAATCCCAATTAAACAACAAAGATAATATATTTTTTAAGAGATAAAAAAATATTCTATAAAAAATAAAAATTTACATATTCCTTTTATCTTCACCCCACATTAATTTGTCTCTTAAAATGCCCCAAAAGCTATCTTTTGGTCTTCGGACAAAATTAATGCTAAACGGAGCTTTTCTGATTGTAACCTTCTGTTTCTGCTTTATTAAAGCCTGATTTGAGTCGAGTGAAAGAATGTAATCCTCAGTTCTTCCCTCAGGTATAAAAGTAACAATATCGTCATCTGAAATCACAATGGGACGTACAGATAAATTGTGTGGGGCAATAGGCGTTAAAACAAAATTTTTTGCTTCCGGAATCATTATCGGACCTCCGCAGCTAAGTGAATAAGCTGTTGAACCAGTTGGAGTTGACAAAATAATTCCATCGGACCAGTAATTATTCACAAATTCATTGTTAATCCACACACCTATTGATATCATGGTGTTAGAACAACTTTTAAAAATTGATACTTCGTTAAGGGCATAAAGTTTTCTTTTAAAATATTGCTTACACTCATCTATTTCAAGAATTGTACGCGAAGAAACTGAATAATTGCCATTGAAAAACTCAATTATGGAATTACGGAATTCGTCTTTTTGTAAATTTGACAAAAAGCCTAACCTGCCAAAATTAACGCCCATAACGGGAACCTCACTATCAGCAATTAAATTAACTGTTTCAAGCAAGGTGCCATCACCCCCAAGACTTACCACTAAATCTGCAATACCTTCAACTGTTTCTCCTTTTTTCAAAAAAATCGTGTTTAAGGGTAATTTAAACGCAGCTTTAACTTTGGCACTCAAGTGATTACAGAATACAATCTGACCTTTTGTTTCATTAACTAAATCTATAATGGTTTGAATTACCTTATTGAAGTCCGGAGAATAATTTCTTGAAAATATACAAATTCGCATGAAAAAAATTTAAATTGGCGCTATGAAATGCAAAAATATACCTTTTTCGTAAAACCTATTCATTGTAAATTCAATACGAAAAACTTTATCGTAATAAGTCACAAAATCTACACCCAGACCATAGCCCAAAAGATATTTTCCGCTTAAATTGTTATTATCGGAAAAACAATTTTTGGAGGACCATCCCTGATCAAAAAATGAATTTATATAAACTGCCAAAGGAACCCTGTTGAACTTGCTTGTTTTTATATATGGCATTTTTAAAATTTTTTGAGATAAAACGCATAATTTCAAATTATTGCGATTAATAAAATAATTTCTGACAGGTATCACTCTATACTGAAATCCTCTAACAAAATCATTTCCATAACCCATAAAACCGCTTGAAAAAAAATACTTTGGCTCCTTCAATGATAAATAAAAAGTCAAACCCATTGCAAAATTCCAGGCTTTGGAAATATTAAAATATTTTTTTGAGTTACTTTTTGCAAAAATGCTTATATCATTCTTATTCAAATCTTTAGAAATATCGCCAAAGTTAAATTCCATATCAGCATACCAGCCCTTAAGCGGATAATTTTTAACATCTCTAAAATCATATCTATACTGATAATTTAGTGCAAAACGACTCCAGTTAGTCTTTGGCGCATAAAAACCATAAACCCTGAACAAAGAGTCGGCAAAGCGTGTGGATTCATAATTAATTGTGATTTTATGCTGCTGATAAATACCTACCCTACGATAAGCCGCAACAGATGAGAACAATCCCGAATATGAAAAATCATCGCTTAATTTAAAAGTAACAGGCTCGTGATTAAAAACACTTCCCGTCAAAAAATGCGAAGCCTCAAATCCTAATGATGCCGAAATACCCCAGTTTTGATTTTTATCGATATATGGCTTGGAATAAGAAACTGCATACAGTTTATTGTATCCCGACTTAAATAAAACTTTTAAGTATTCTTTTCTGCCTCTGAAATTTTCGTGATAAACATAAGCGCCATAAGTAAATTTTTCTAAAGACATATCTCTTAGCCAAACATTAAAACTACGCTCTTCTATGTTGATAAAAGGTACAGGCCATATATACCAGCGCTCAGTTACACTTACAGTTACCATACCGCTATCGCAAAAACTTACCGAAGCAAAATGGAACAAGGAAGTGTTTATTAAATTTTGTTCTGTTTTAAGCGCAATGGCAGATGTATCAGAACTGTTTATGGTGTCGCCTACAAAAAACGGTATTTCACGCTTAATGACAGACTCTTTTGTTCTGTTGTTACCCGAAATAACAATTTGTTTAACTACAAATAAGGAATCATTTGCATAAACAAGCGTTTTAAAACAAAGCAATAAAAAAAACAAATAAAAATACTTTTTCAATTCATCACATATTGAGGTATCGCATCAGCAATTCATATCTGTCCTGAAGTATATCATCTATCATGTCTTCACCAAAAGAAGCTATTACATTATATTCGTATCGCGAAAATGTTTGGATAATTTTTCCAATATCAGAATTATTAATTTTAAGAACAATCTGCATTAATGTGGAGTTGGGAATTGTCCTTACAAAAGAAGCAACAATAAGCGCGTCATTAGATTCAACAATATTTGAAATTTGAGTAAGCGAATAGTCTATAACATTCATTTCTAAAATAATAATGCCCCCGGGATTATTCACCGAAAGCAGTTCAGCAACAATATTTAAAACTGTATTTGCTAAAATTACGCCAATAAATTTATTGTTTTTCCCAACAACAGGAATAAGGCTAAGCTTATGTTCGTAAATAATATGTAAAATATCAAAAATATGGGTATTCTCATTTGCAGCAGCGCCTTGTATCATCAGCCTGATATCACCTATCGGTTTGGAGAAATCATTCTGAGCAAGAAGTTCTTCTTCGCATATTAAACCAAGATACTCTTCATTATTTACAATAGCCAAATGAGTTATCTTGTATTCCTCCATTAGCGATAGCGCCTCAGATACCAAGGTGCTTGTTTTAACATTTGGAATTGCGGAAAAAGAAATTTCATTTGCAAAAAGGCTCATGTCAAAAAGTATATGCAACAAAAATATAATTTTTCAGTCAGCAAAATATTAAATTTGCAAAAAAACTTATCATGACCCGATTAAGTGTAAACATAAATAAAATAGCAACACTACGAAATGCAAGAGGAGGAAATGTCCCCGATGTATTACAAGCGGCCATAGATTGTCAGCGTTTTGGTGCACAAGGAATAACAGTTCATCCAAGACCTGATGGGCGTCACATCAGATATGACGATGTTTACTCATTAAAACCTATTGTAACCACCGAATTCAATATCGAAGGATACCCCTCCGACGATTTCATTAAGCTGGTAACCGATGTTAAACCTGAGCAGGTAACATTAGTTCCGGATCCGCCTGAAGCTTTAACTTCAAATGCAGGGTGGCGCGTTAAAGAAAATTTGGAATTTCTGAAAGGAATTATCGAAATATTTCACTCCAAAAATATAAGAGTTTCTATTTTTGTTGATACAGATATTCAAAATATAGCAGAGGCAGCAAAAACCAATACCGACCGCATTGAATTATACACCGAACCTTATGCAGTAATGTTTAATGACGATAAGCAAAAAGCTATTGAGCCATTTATTCAGGCTGCCAAAGCTGCAACACAAGCGGGATTGGGGATAAATGCAGGGCACGACTTAAATCTTGATAATCTTAACTATTTTGCAAATAACATCCCAAATCTTCTGGAGGTATCTATCGGGCATGCGTTAATAAGCGATTCGCTGTATTTTGGTCTTGAAAACACTATTCAAATGTACAGGCGCAAGTTGCTTAATTCATGAAACTTTATTTCCGCGAATTCGGACAGGGATTTCCACTAATTATTTTGCATGGGCTGTTTGGCATGAGCGACAATTGGATGTTGCCGGCCAAAAGATTTGCAAATCATTTTCATGTTTTTGTTCCTGATTTGCGCAATCATGGTCAATCTCCGCATAATGAGGATTTTTCATATCATTTTATGGTGCTTGACATGCTGGAATTTTTTAAGGACCAAAAAATTGAACATTTTAATATGATTGGACACAGTATGGGCGGCAAACTTGCAATGCATATAGCACTTGATTATCCGGAATTAGTTAATAAAATGGTTGTAGGTGATATCAGCCCTGTAAATTATCCAATAAATGAAAGCAACGAAATAATTAAAATAATTAAAGAAATAAATTTGCCAGCCGTTTCAAATCGCCAAGAGCTAAATCAGATGATACACTCTGCCACAAAAAATAATTTATTGCAGGGGCTGATTCTGAAAAATATTTCATCTAAAAACGAAAATGGCTTTTATTGGAAATCAAATACACAAAGTATTTTAAACAATTTAGAAAACATTTACTCTTTTAATTCTAATAACAAAAAACCTTTTAATAAAAAAGTCTTATTTCTTAAAAGTGATAATGAAATGTATGTTTCCGAGAAGCATTATCCCGAAATTTCAGAGTTTTTTCCCAATAATGAAATAAAAACCATTAGAGATACAGGCCATTGGCTTCATGCAGAAAAGCCGGATGAATTTTATGACATTTGCATCAACTATTTACTGTGAATTAAGTATGCCGTTTTTTATTGCTTTTGAAAGTTTATCAAAAACCAATTTATAACTATGGTTAATTAATTTAATCAACAATTGTTCATCAAAAAAACCGGCATTATTAACGTTAATCCAGTGAGTTTTATTCATGTGATATGCAGGAGTTATGTCAGAAAACCGCTCTCTAAGTTCTATACTAAATTCGGGGTCGCATTTTAGTGCAATACCAAACTCTTCATTAATATCCGTTAGAGCAAACATTTTGCCGCCAACTTTAAATACCAAAGTGGTTTCATCAAAAGGAAAGCCCTCTGTAACTCCGGGCTTTTGCAGGCAATAATATCGAAATGATTCTATATTCATTTATCTTGATATCCAGCTTTCAGGATTTTGAGGCTCTTTTTCTTTCCATATTTCGAAATGGAGAATTGTTGCACCTTCATCGTTTTTATAAACTGAACCAATATTTTGCTTTGCAGTAACATTCTCGCCTTTTTTCACAAAAACCTGATTAATATTTGAATAAACCGACAAATATTCACCATGTCGTATCATTATCATACTTGTTCCGTTGGGTGCCGAAATAACGGCACTTACATTTCCTTCGTAAATTGCTCTGGCATTACTGCCGCTTGGCGAAGAAATATCAATCCCATTGTTTTTAATCTTTATATCAGGCAGTACAGGATGAGGATGCTCTCCAAATTTATCTGTAATGGTTCCTTGAGCTACCGGCCAAGGCATTTTACCCTTGTTGCCGGCAAAAGTATTCGAAATTCTGGTTTCTTCCGGAGTCATTTGATATTCATTAACCTTAGTTTTATTGGCAGAGATATTACCGGCATTAACAACATTTGTTTTCTTTTTACTTGCCGCAATTTCTGCCTCTATTATTGCCTGGATTTTACGTTGAATTTCGGATGCTTCTTTTTGTTTTTCCTTCAGCTCACTCCTAAGCGAAGCCTCCTGTTTTTTTAAGTCTTTAATTATTTTATCTTTTTCCGATTTCTGTAAGTTAAGCTCTTGTTTATGTTTTACCTGACTTGATTTTAATTTAGATTTTTCATTTCGAATTTCTTCAAGCTCAATTAAAGACGCCTCGATAACAGAACTCATTTCCTTTATTTTTGCGGCTTGAGCTTTACGTATAATCGAGTATTCTTTAAAGTAGTTCATTCTTCGCCAGGCAATCATTATACTATGCGAGCTAAACAGATATACAAGCCTATTTGCGGGTTTACGTGTTAAATAAGCAAAATATATCATTCTGGAATATTGCTCACGCAAAATATTCAATTCCGTTTTCAGCTTGGCTATAGATTCTTTTTTATTGTAAATTTCCCTATCTAAAAGAGCCATTTCGGTATTAATTTTCGAAATAAGACTCTCGTAATTTTTAACCTGATTATCTAAAAGTTTTATTTGTTCTGTGGTTTTCTTGCTGTTTTTTTGAGTTTCTTTTATAAGTTTTGAGGTTGCTTCTATATCTTTTTCGATATTTGATTTTTGAGATTGCAATTGCGCTTTTTTACTGTTCTGTGCAGTATTTGTACTAATACTTAGAATACAAATAATTAGAAAAAGAAAAAACAACTTGTTGCACATACAAATATTATTTATCACTAATTATTTCCCATCTGTTCAATCGGTTTATAATTGTCGGGTATAATAAAAGGTGCCGAGATGTCATCGTTGACACTCACCTTTTCGTAATCAATAAACACTTTCATTTTTTGCTCAGCTTCAATATTCACATCAATTTGATGGCAAAGCAGTTTTCCGTTATATTCAATAAATGAAGAATAATCTATTGTTAATTTATTTGAGTCTTTAGATAATTCTTTAATATGCTGTTTTATTATTTTAAAATTGTCTGGTGCAATCCAAATATCCTGAACCAAAACGCGGTCCAAATCACTTTGACTTGCAACATAATTTTTAAGTTTTCTTCGTCCCGGAGTTGAAATTTTATATGCTTTTGCATCTTCACCTATCTTGAAAATATTATTTTCGTAATATGAAAAATCGTTTCCGGTTATCAATGCCTGAAGCATATCAAAATCCAATGGAGTCTTCAGTATCTCTTTAATTAATTGATAATCGCCCTTGAAATAGGTTTTATTTAATCTGTTAATCATTTTTACACTATCGGGAAAGATTATAACTCTAAAGGCCTCTATCCCAATTATGGCAGACATAGATATCCAGATGGTGCTATCTTTGATAATACGCAAATTTCCACCAAAACTCATGTTGTTTTTGTCTGATTCAACTTTAGCTCTAAATTTTATATTTAATGTTCTAAAATCGAATTGGGCATTTTTCATTTTGGTAAAGACATACTCAATCCCGGTATCTTGCTTCACTGTTTCTTTTATTTCTTTTTTAACTTCGCGTCCTACCTTGCATGCAGAAATAAAAGCAATTAGCACAACAATAATTGGTAAAATATTTTTATTCATAATACTTCTTGTCCACAATTTTTTTATCAATGAATTTACCTGTTCCTCCCAAATCACGTGCCTTAATCCAAAATTTTAGAGCCTCGCTATTTTCACCCTTAAAATATAAAGCATCGGCATAATGTTCCAGCAAAGCTCCATTACAATCATTGCCGGCCAAATCTATGGCTTTGAGATAAGCATTAACGGAATTATCGTATTGCTCCAGCCTAAATAGTACCAACCCATAAGTATGCTGATATTCAACTTTATTATTGTTTTTGCCTAACACTTCTTCAATAAGCGTTTTAGCCTTGTCGAGATTTTCATTTCGCAAAGCCAAAGAATATGCGTAATCATTTTTTGCATTAAGGTTATCTGAATCTGCTTTTATCAGCTTTTCAAACATGGCATCCGATTTACTGTTTTTTCCGTTTTTTAAATACGATTTGGCCAGAAAATACATAGCGGTATTTTTTTTATCGGATTTTGACATGGGTAAATCCAATGACAATTCCAAAGATAATTCAGCCTTTGGGTACAATTCGGCATAATATTGAGCCACACCTAAATAAAACCAGGCTGAGCTCTGTTCCGGGAAAAGGTCTGACGCCTCAGCAGAATATTTCAATAATGAATCGTATTGCTGGTTCTTGTAAAATATGTCCATAACCAAATTCCATATTGTATAGACGCTTTTATCATATTCCAATGATTTTTTCCACATCATTAAAGCTTCATCTTCCCTGTTTTTCGAATTAAGAAAATCTGCATACATAGCCCAAGCTCTGGCTTCATTATAATGAATCTTTACAAGTGTGTCAAGCATAGGATAAATAACAGTTGTATCTCCATAAACATTTCCAACTCTGTAAATATCCATAAACAAACTTATCTTTTCATCAATGCCAATAAGTTCGGAATTCATTATATGAAAAATCTCCTTTTTGGCTGATGAGTCATTGCCGGATATATGATAGTAGTCGGCAAGATATGCATGTGCCAATGCATTTTCAGGATCGTTTTTCAATGCAGAATTAATATAATTTAATGCAAGCCATGCTTTTCCCGTTCTCATATAATACTCAATTAAAGCCAATGCATACTGGGAATTTTCAGGAAATTTGTCTGCAAGCTTTTGAATCTCGTTCATGGCTTTATCAGGCTTACGCCAATTCTGATATATGTAGTATTTATTTATGCCTATCTGCTCAGTAGTTCCAGTCAATAATTCAAGCTGGTCATATACATTTATGGCTTTCTGAAACTCATTGTTATTGACATAACACTGTGCTTCATATTCATAAAGCTCAAGTTTTTCAGGATGCTTAATTCTTAACGCATAATATAAATCAGCAGCTTCTTTATGTTTTCCTATCTTTTCAAAAGCATCAGCATAAGCAAGTTTATACCATATATTTTGCGGATCGACTTTTATGGCTGTTTTAAGCAATTCAATAGCTTCATTCGTTTCACCTGATGCCGTTTTTAATCTTGCCAGCTCATATAAAGATGCATCGTGCATTTTGTCTTGTTCAATAATTGAATTATACAAACGTGTTGCATTTTCAACATCTCCAATAAGTCTTAAACGAGTTGCCTCAATAAAGGTGCTGGTTATTAATAATTTTTCGCTATCGCTTAAATGATTATGTCTGCGTAAGGCTGATTTAAAATTATTACAGGCCGTCAACAACAGCAAAAGCAAAAACAAATATTTTATCTGGCGAAATCTCATTGAACGATTACCGTAAAGTCTCCAATATTAAGTTCTTTGTATTTTTCGCTATATTCAACGAAATTGCCCACCATACTATTGTCAATATTAGCATTAGAAATTTTGCAATGCGATTGTATTATGGAATTTGAAATTATGCAATTTGACAAAACAGAACCCTCACCAATGGAAACATGTGGTCCAATAATACATTCCGTAATGGTTACATTATTGCCAATAAAACAAGGCTGAATGATTATAGAGTTTTTCTGATTTAAATTTCCTGAAATAAGACTGCCGTTTTTTGCAAAATCAAGAATACGCTTATTTGTATGTATTGTGGCATTTTTGTTTCCACAATCAAGCCATTCTTCCACATTATAGATTGAGAAATTGCAACCTCGTTTCATCATGTTTTCAAGCACATCTGTAAGCTGGTATTCTCCATTAACAAGCACTTTATCGGCCAAAAGTTTTTCGATTTCTTGTTTAAGCACCTCACCTTCTCTAAAATAATAAACTCCAACAATAGCCTTGTTTGAAACCGGAGTGCTTGGTTTTTCAATAAACCTTGTTACAATATCTTTATCATTTATTTGAACAACTCCAAACGAGGAAGGATCTTCTACATCATGTACCCAAATAATTCCTTCCAGAGAGGTATCCATTTTTTTGCTGGTTCTAAATAAAGTATCAGCAAAGGCAACGATTACCTTACCCGAAATAGATTCGGCTGCGCACGAAATGGCATGTGCCGTACCTAAAGCCTGGGTTTGATAATAAATTTTGCCCTTTGCCCCAACACTCTCGGCAATTTCGAGCAGGTGTTCCTCTACATCGCTGCCAAAGTCTCCGGTAATAAAAGCTATTTCATCAACTTTATCATCAACAAGTCCAATTAAATCTTCAACAAGTCTTTGAACTATAGGTTTTCCGGCAATATTGATAAGAGGCTTTGGAATGGTTAATGTATGGGGTCTCATCCTTTTACCCATCCCTGCCATTGGAATAATTATTTTCATAAAAATTTAATTATTGTTTACCTGTATGTCCAAATCCGCCACTGCCTCGCTCAGTAGCGTCTAAATCCTGAACCGGCTGCCAGTCGGCACGTTCATGTTTTGCAATAACCATCTGAGCTATACGGTCGCCGTTTTTAACAACAAAATCGGTATCCGAAAAATTAATTAAAATAACCTTAATCTCACCTCGATAATCACTATCAATGGTGCCCGGAGTGTTCAAGACAGTAACTCCACTCTTTATTGCCAATCCACTTCTGGGCCTAACCTGAGCCTCATAGCCAACGGGCAACGAAATATACAATCCTGTTGGAATAAGTTGTCGTTCCATAGGTTTTAGAGTAATTTCGCTTTGAATAAATGCCCTAAGATCTACTCCGGCAGAAAACTCCGTTTCGTACATCGGCAGTGGGTTATTGCTTTTGTTTACTATGTTTATTTTCATTCTTTCCTTTATATAGAATGCAAATTTAAACATTTTTATTAATCAGTTAATGCATGATTGCAGCCTGCATTAATTCAAATCGCATGTATTGGTTTTGAATTTTAAAAATCAAATTATAATGACAGCTTATTGCCAATAAGCAATTACACGGTTGAAAGCATAAATAATTTTTTCACTTATTTAAATGCACTTTCGCTAAGTCCAGGTCCGCTTAAAGCAAGTTTTTCAAAATATTCGGGAACTGCCCTGCCTTTGAGCTTATCTACATAAACTTTTGCCAGATACTGACTTAACATAAATCCATGCCCGCGCAGACCAATGAATAATCCTAAATCAGGGTCAATAATATAACGCGGTTCAACGTAATATCCGCCCCACACAGCCTGAAAGCCCGCAGATTCAAGTTGAGGTATCCAGTCGCAAAAAATCTCACTTACTATTTCGAGAAATTCCTTTGTGTTGATTTTTAAGTTTTTGTCCGTTTCAATTGGGTCTATCAAAGGAGAAGCACATCCAATAACCTGCCCCGTTTCTTTCAATTGTTGCCCATATACCGAGCTAAAACCTTTATAGCGTCTCCTGTCGATAAGCATATCAAGCGCATCTCCGTTTTTGCCAAGCAAAGGCAGTCTTCGGGTAATAAAAGCCTGATGCCTTACAGGGAATAACCCTGTTTCAATATTAAGTTTTTTGGCAAAGGTAGCTGCAGTTGGGCCAAGAGCATTAATGAAAATATCGGTTTCAAACTCAATATATTCTTTGTTGTGATTGCGAACTAAAGCAATGTATTTTGCACCTTCTTTACGCAGGTCAATTAATTCACAATCTTCTAAAACAGCACCACCCTTTTGAATTCCTATACTGCGCACTAAATCAATAACGCGTCCGGGAGTGGCCTGCCAGCAGTCATGTGTAATTAGTGCCGATTGATATGTACCAATATTATTATTGAAATAAGGACTTATTTCTTTTTGAAAATCTTTTTTGTCAACCATATAGGCATTTGACCATGCTCTGGAGGCATCCAAAGCATTGTAAGTGGCTTCATCGTGAGCAAAACTGACATATCGTATTGGCTTATAATCGATATTTTTAATTTTTTGCAACTCTACAAATATGTCGCGGTTATTAATTGCAATATCCGAAAGTTCGGGCACGCTAAATGCAGGGCGTCCACCGGCTATATTGCGCCATGACGCTCCCCTGTCAAAATTAATAAGCAACGGATAAAACCCAGCCTCAGCCAAATATCTAAATAAAGCGCTTCCGCCAATACCACCACCGGCAACAAGCGACTGCACCTTTCTGCGCTCAACTTTTTTACCTGAAGTAAAAGGAATTATTATTTCATTTTCTTTTTGAGGAAATAATTCGCCAATTAGAACCTGATTGGACAAAGGACCCCGTGGAGTTGCATCGCCGACAACGGAAATTCCCTTTGACGCAATTGTGGATTTAAGCCTGCGAATACATCTTTTGCCTCTGCATGCACCCATTCCCAAGCGTGTAGTGTGTTTTATTTCATCTACAGAGATAAATTTTCTGTCTCCTATGCGTTCAAGAATTTCTTCTAATGTAACATCATCACAATGGCAAACATAAGTTTCGCCCTTTTCAGTATAGCTTGTTGGCTCCAATTGCAATTTTTCCGGATAAGAACTCTTAATTATAAAGCCACGAACATTAATCATGTCATCCCCATGAACAGTTAAAGACTTAACCCGGGCCACATTAGTTTTATTTGGCTTTTTAAGAATTTTCTCAATAATGCCATCTCCAAGAATCTTCCCATTGTTATCAACCAAATAAACATTTTCATTTTCTTCAGCCTCATATTCAATAGGCAAAAACAACTGATCTTTTTCCAGATTATAGCCAAAAATGGCTAAGCCCGGACATTGATAAACACATTGCATACAGCCAATGCACTTATTATAATCGACAACAGGCACTGTGCTGGTGGAAGTTTTTGTTATTGCATCATGAGGGCAGGCAAAAGTGCAGGGATTACAAGCAAAACCGTATAAGCAGTCAATCTGAACAAATGGTTTTTCCCTTCTTTCAGTTTCGGGCAGAAAGGGTTCTTCAATTACTCTTATCGGATGTTGTTGAGAGTCAATGTATTCTTTTGAAACAGTAAGATAATCGTCATAATTATATCTTACCGCCATCATGTCAAGTACTTCATAAGCGGCTTGTTTTCCACGCAAAACAGCAGATGTTCCCTCGCCTATTCTGATTGCATCGCCAACTCCATGACAATTGCGTCCAAATATTTCGTTTCCAAGCGTTATAAGCTGGTCGTCGGGAACAAGGCCTGTACAAATATTTATGGCATCAATACCATCTATTAATTTTTCGGTACCCGGTATAGGCTTAAAGTTTTTTGCTTCGGCAATAACGGCACCTGTTATTCCGGTATAATCATCATTCGGTATTGCGCTTACCAAAATATGATTAAGCATTATCGGAATTCCTAAACGTCGTACCCTGTTAGCCTGAACCGGAAATCCGCCTTCTTTTCCCTGAGCTTCGATAATTGCTACTACTTGTGCACCTGCCTGCATCAGCTGATACGAAGTAAGATACCCGATGTTACCAGCACCAACTGTAAGAACTTTTTTACCAAGCAAAGTCAGCTCATTATTCATCATTTTTTGCACTACTGCTGCAGTATATACCCCCGGAACATCATCATTTTCGAAAGTAGGCATAAACGGTACGGCACCCGTTGCAACAATTAAATGATTTGCATCTATATAAAAAATCTCTTCCGTTTTAATATTTTTAAGGGCCACTCTCTTCCCCTCGAGCAAGTCCCAAACGGTGCAGTTTAAAAATATCCCCTCGTGATTATCGCCTGCCAAAGCCGAAGCTATTTCGAAGCCACGCATGCCTCCGTATTTTTTTTCTTTTTCGAAAAAGAAAAACTGATGAGTTTGCATATTAAACTGACCGCCAATTTTTGCGTTGTTGTCAACAACAATATTGGATACTCCATGCTCATTAAGTATCTCTCTGGCAGCTAATCCGGCAGGACCGGCACCTATAATGACAACATCTGTTTTATAAACTTTTGTTTGAGATTGTATTTTGCCACCGGGGTTTGGCATATAGTCCTTAGGCACTTCTTGTACTTCCTTTACACCATCAACATTAGTTATGCAAATACGTTTAATAACACCATCAACCAACATTTCACACGCACCACATTTTCCTATACCACATTCAAGGGAGCGGTTTCTGTCTTGTAAGCTGTGGCTGTGTACAGGAAATCCCGCATTATGTAAAGCAGCAGCAATTGTAAAGCCCTTGTCGCCTTCAACTTTTACTCCGTTAAACAAAAACGTATGCTTTTCGCATTCCGGAATAGGCAAAATTGGATGCTTTTCTATTTTTGACATAACAATTAATATTTAGCAGCACAAAAATAATTATAAAATCAAAGCCGTTGTTTTTGCACTTTTTGATTTTTGATACTTTGTTTTATGAAATTATGCAATTTATATTATCATAGCATTTACATATTTAATGAAAAATGTAACTTTGTGGAAAAGATTGAAATTGTAATGAAAAGAAGATACTTTGTAATTATTTTATTCATAGCCTTTGCTTTAGCTGCGTGCAGTGGAGGGAAAAATGATAAAACGGATAAAAACCCAAATACTCCAACAGTAAATAATAATCTGGAATCAGGTAAAATATCAATCGGAGCCACTGAGGAGAGTTATGATCTTGCTCAACGCTTAGCATCAAACTATGTTGCCCAAAACACAAATATAATTATTGACGTGATTTCCTGCAAAGCTGAAGATGTCAATCAAATGCTGACATCCGGCCAAGTGCAGCTAATAGTTAGCGGCGGAAACAAAAATCCACTCCCAAACTTTAAATCTACAATCATAGCAACAGATTTATTGGTTCTGACAGTGAATTACAATAATCCTATACTACAGTATCTTGTTATTTACGGTTTGTCTTTAAAAGATATTAATGGCATTTTTGCTACAGGACAAATAAACAACTGGAATCAAATAGATAAAAAAGCTGAATCAGTTCCTTTAAAACCATTAGCCGGAGCCGATAACTCCAGTTTAAATTTAATAATTAAAGACTTTATAAAATCAGGTTTTGCCTCAACAACAACCTCTGTAATAAGCGAATATGATCTAATCAGCAGTATTTCAATTAATCCCGGAGCAATAGCATTTATGAGCCATCGCAATGCATACAATTATAACTCCGGCTCCAAAACAAATGGATTATATATCATACCCATTGACATAAACAACAATGGCGTAGCAGATGATTCTGAATTGATATACGACAATTTAAATACATTAAAAAAGGCTTATAAAAATGGCTCATTCCCCAAAAACCTTGTAAGATATCATTTCTTTATTACAAACGAAAAAGGAGAAAGGGCAGATATTGTAAGTCATTTCACAAATTTTGCACTAAATAATGCGTCTAATATTATATCGGGCGCAGGTTATCTGGAACCAAAAAAATAACACAACATGAAACACATTCTCATTATTTTAATTTGCGCAATTGGTCTGGCATCATGCCAAACGTCAAAAAAATCTTGCTGCGACAAAGACAAATGTACCCATCATGATGAAATCCAAACACCGGTTTTCAACAATTTTGTTGATACTGTCAGCTATATGATTGGCAATGATATAGCCAGAAGCTTTAAACAAAGCAAACTGGATTTAAATCTGGATATATTGTTTTCGGGAATACGTGACGGGATAAATGGAAAAGACACATTATTCACTCAAAAGCAATTTCAGGAATTAATGACCCGTTTTCAAAAAGAACTTCAGCAAAAGCAGCAGTTGGAAGCCAGTAAAGACGCATTAATAAACAAGGAAAAAGGCAAAGCATATATGCTTGAAAATTCCAAAAAGGAAGGCGTTATGCAAACTGCATCGGGTTTGCAATATAAAATTTTAAGAGCCGCCGAAGGAGAAAAGCCGGGCCCAACAAGTGTCGTAAAAGTCAATTATGAAGGTCGGCTAATTGACGGCACCATATTCGACAGCAGCTATCAAAGAGGCGAACCGATAGAATTTGGGTTAAATCAGGTGATTAGGGGGTGGACCGAAGGACTGCAATTAATGAGTGTAGGCTCCATGTTTGAATTTACCATTCCAAGCGAACTTGGATACGGAGATCAACCAATGCAAGTGATACCTGCAGGTTCTACACTGATTTTTAAAGTTGAATTACTGGATTTTAAATAAGTATTTCTATAATGAAAAAATTAATTATTATTCTTTTTGCTATTGCTGTTTCAGCATGCGGTGGCAATAAAAAAGACAATTCTGCAGATTCAAAGCAGAAGCAAAATACGGATGTTGCCAACAACGAAATTAAAACAAACACTGACAACGAAATTGTGCCCCAAGAAGGATTTACAATGACCGAAAGTGGTTTACAGTATAAAATTTTGCGCGATGCACAAGGGCCAAAGCCAGGACCTACAAGCATTGTAAAAGTTCATTATGAAGGCAAATTGACAAATGGACACATATTTGACAGCAGTTACGAGCGCAAGGAGCCAACTTCGTTTGGATTAAACGAAGTTATTAAAGGATGGACCGAAGGCGTACAATTGATGAGCGTTGGCTCAATGTATGAATTCATTATTCCTCCGAAATTAGGTTATGGCAACAGAGAGTTACCGGAGATTCCGGCTAATTCTACATTAATTTTCAAAATTGAGTTATTAGAGATTTTAAAATAAGTTCCCACTTAAAACCCGCATAAATGCGGGTTTTTTTTATTTATTGTCATTTAAAAACCTTACGCATCCAAATGGGCAAAACTAGGCTGCCAGCAACCAAGTAATAATAAAACGTTAGCAATCGCCAAACAAGAGCCAATATAGGTGCAAGGCCTGCTATTATAAATACATCAAGATAATCGGAAAAAATCCATTCTGCTATTCCACTGGCGCCCGGAGTTGGGCTGGCAAGCATCACCACCCACATTTGAAGTTGGGTAAAAAAGAGTTGTATATGATCAACACCCGGCATAAAAGCCATAATAAGGCAATTGATTATCAATAAACGAAAAGACCATGCAAATAAGGTAATAAAAAATAGTTTTATCCAGAAAAACAAGGATTTACCGCGCAATTCGCTGCTGCATAAACATAAATCCCTGCCCATTCTATTGGCTTTGCCTTTCCAGCGTCTCAAAATTTTAATACTAAATAATTTTCTCAAAACTTTAGCAAAAAATTTAGGAAGAATAAAGATGGAAACAGAAAGAAACAATGCCAAACAAAAAATATAAATATAAGCACCTGCCACAATCCATTGAAAAGAAAAATTAATATCAAATAAACCATACGCAAAGTAATTTGCGACATAGGCAACAAGTAAAAAAAGCGGAATCAATAAAATAAAATATAATTCATCAAACAATGATGATATCATTACAACAGCAGTACTGCGCCCAAGAGGCAATCCTGTTTTATGAATTGTTATCAGAGCAATTCCTGCACCTCCTATAAAGGCAGGCATTACCGTATTTCCGAATTCCCATAGCATAATGTTTTGAAAAGTCTGTCCCCAGCTTAATTTGCCATTTGACAGCAATTTCAGCCTAATCATATTCATAAAATCACGCAGTAAAAGACAACATACTGCCATTAGCATCCAGAAAATTGTTTTAGCACCCCAATCAAGATTTAAAAACATTTCCGAATCAAAATTACGCCAAATCAAATATCCGGAAATACCAATGCCAAGCGCAATTGGAATTATAATGCGCCAGGTTGAAAAATATTTTAAAAAAGATTTTTTGTTTTGCGTTTCCATTTAAATACGAAAGTACTAAATTAGAAAGTCAAATCTTAAAATATTTAAAAGTTTTATAAAATAAACATTGTTTCCCTCTTGAATATTTGTTAATCCAAAACAATATATCATGAAATGCTTATTTAATCAACAATTAAGCGTTGAAATAATATTATCAAAACAACAATTCCGCTATATATAACGTTGTATTTTAGAGGTATGAAAAATAAAAGCACAATACAAATATTTGTTTTTCTATTTTCGGCAATATTGCTGTTATCTTCGTGTACCGGTTTGCGCGAACACATTAAACAACGGCAACTTGAAACTCATGGACCTCCCAGAAGGATAAAAGATTACAAAACGGAAAAAACAGAACCGGGAAATAAAACCAGGCGCGATTCTTTAAGCCACATTGCAGATAATAATTTATCAAGTGGCGCTTATGCAAAATACAGTAAAAAATGGCAGGTTGAATTAAGCGGAAAAGAAGACGTGAGATTTCTTGATGAAATTGATTCGTGGCTGGGCACCCCTTATGTTTACGGAGGAATCAGCAAAAAAGGAACCGACTGTAGCGGAATGATAATGACAATGTATAAAACAATTTATAATTTATCGTTAAACCGCAGTGCCAACGACATGCAGAAAGATGTAAGATTCATCGACTTAAACAAGGCAAAGCTGGGTGATATATTATTTTTTAAAATAAACGGGGACCGCGTCAGTCATGTGGGCTTATATTTGGGCAATAATCGTTTTATTCATGCCACAACCAACAAGGGTGTTATTATAAGTAATTTAAGCGAAGATTATTACTCAAAGCGATATTATAAGTGCGGACGGATTCTGGCTATGGAAAAACAATAGCCAGCTCATTTATTTATCCTTATTATTCAAAATCAGCCGGCAGCCCAAGTTTCGCTTTCAGTTCCTGATTTCACTGACTGCTATATTTAGTCGCCCCTTAAAACAGTTATAAACAATTGAGTGTCAATAATATAATATAACTGTTTCTTGGAAATAATTGCCGGATTTTGTACTTTTATGGCACAAAAAGCGGTAAATAATGCAAGGAAA
>Ga0255341_1000517_pt1 | contig 64992 bp, 58 predicted proteins | sample wastewater_treat_8_FD_192418 | JGI IMG/M metagenome (GOLD analysis project Ga0255341, IMG submission 192418) | Wastewater microbial communities from Lulu Island WWTP, Vancouver, Canada - plant12 | ecosystem: Engineered > WWTP > Wastewater > Unclassified | place: Canada: Vancouver, British... | reverse complement strand
GACTTCGTATTACAGCTACCACCCTTGATGGAATTTTGACAGTCAAGGGACATGGGAGGGAAAAAGCCAATGTCTGACTATCTCCTTAGACGGTTGCTTGTTCCACCGTAATAAATATTTTCAAACCATGAAAGGAGGATTTTATTATGCAAGAAGAAGTAGAAAACAGGTCGGTAGCACTTGTTATAAGCGGTACAAAGCTGACAGCAAGAACGTTAAAATCAGCTATTCTTAAATATTTAGCATGGCGTAAAAACAAGAAGGTGAAAGAACCCGCAATTCCTCGTGGAAAACAGAGCGTGAAAAACCTTGCAAAGCAAGACCAAGGACTAAGTAACATTGAGGTAACGGACAAAAATATCAAAAGTTTTGAACGTGTGGCAAAGAAATATGGTGTTGACTTTGCCATCAAAAAGGATAAATCTGTGTCACCACCCAAATACCTTGTCTTTTTCAAGGGCAGGGATGCAGATGCCATTACTTCTGCCTTTACTGAATTTACAGCAAAGACTATGAGGAAAGCAGCAAGACCCTCTGTCTTAGCACAGCTTAAAAAGTTTACTGAGCTTGTAAAAAATACTATTACCGACAGGGTAAAATCCAAAAGCAAGGAGCAAAGCCTATGAATGGAAAAATTAGAAAGCACCTCATTCTGAATATCCCCTATTTCTTGCTTGCCCTCTTCTTTACAAAGGTATCGCAGGCATGGAGGTATTCAGCAGGATTTGACCTTGGACAAAAGATATTAAATCTTAGGGAGGGTTTTTCAATAGCTTTTAATAGTCCACTCCCAAGCTTTTACCCACAGGATTTATTAGTTGGGATAGTATTTGCTACTACAATCCGTCTTGTTGTTTATATCAAGGGGAAAAATGCCAAGAAATATAGAAAAGGTATAGAGTATGGCTCTGCACGTTGGGGTAATGCGGGAGATATTCGCCCTTTTGCAGACCCCGTATTCCGAAACAATGTGATACTTACACAGACAGAAAAACTAATGATGTCAAACCGTCCCAAGAATCCCAAGAATGCAAGAAATAAGAATGTATTGATTGTAGGGGGTTCTGGTTCTGGTAAAACAAGATTTTGGTTGAAACCTAATCTTATGCAGTGTCACAGCTCCTATGTGGTCACTGATCCAAAGGGCAGCATTGTTGTGGAATGCGGGAAGTTATTACAGCGAGAGGGATATAAAATTAAAATTCTCAATACCATCAACTTCAAGAAATCCATGCACTACAACCCCTTCACCTATATAAAAAGCGAAAAGGATATCTTGAAATTAGTTACTACCCTCATTGCCAATACCAAAGGCGAAGGGAAAGCTGGCGATGACTTTTGGGTTAAGGCAGAAACCTTGCTCTACACAGCTCTCATTGGATATATCTATTTTGAGGCTCCCGAACATGAACAAAACTTCTCCACCCTTATTGAATTTATCAATGCCTCTGAGGTACGGGAAGATGATGAGGACTTTAAAAATCCTGTAGATTTAATGTTTGATACCTTAGAAGAAAAAGACCCAGAGCATTTTGCTGTAAGGCAGTACAAGAAATATAAGCTGGCGGCAGGTAAAACCGCAAAATCTATTCTTATCTCCTGTGGTGCAAGACTGGCTCCCTTTGACATTAGGGAATTACGAGAGCTGACTGCCTATGACGAAATGGAACTGGATACCTTGGGAGATAGGAAAACTGCCCTATTTATAATCATCAGCGATACAGACGATACTTTTAATTTCTTGGTATCTATGGCATATACACAACTTTTCAATCTTCTCTGCGACAAGGCAGATGATGTTTATGGGGGTAGACTCCCCATTCATGTAAGATGCCTAATTGATGAAGCTGCAAACATTGGGCAGATTCCAAAATTGGAGAAATTAATGGCTACCATTCGTTCAAGGGAAATCTCTGCTTGCCTTGTTTTGCAGGCACAAAGTCAACTAAAGGCTCTGTATAAAGATAATGCCGATACCATTATCGGCAACTGCGATAGCATGATTTTCCTTGGAGGAAAGGAGAAAACCACCCTCAAGGATTTATCAGAAACCCTTGGTAAAGAAACCATTGATATGTTTAACACTTCCGACACTAGAGGTTCACAAAGAAGTTACGGGCTTAATTATCAAAAGCTGGGAAAGGAGCTTATGAGTATGGATGAGCTTGCTGTAATGGATGGTGGCAAGTGCATTTTACAGCTAAGAGGTGTTCGCCCGTTTCTCTCCGAAAAGTATGATATTACACAGCACCCCAATTACAAATACTTATCGGATTTTGATAAAAGAAACACCTTTGATATTGAAAAATTTCTGTCCACAAAACTAAAACCAAAGCCTAATGAGGTATACGATGTTTACGAAGTTGACCTTACAGATGAGACTGAAACCGTATAGTAGCGGTTATTTTTTTACCTAAAAATAAAATAAAGAAATTAGGAGGATATGATTATGGCATTTTTTAATTCAGCAGTAGATGTATTACAGACACTTGTTATTGCCCTTGGAGCAGGACTTGGAATTTGGGGGGTTATTAATTTACTTGAAGGCTATGGAAATGATAATCCAGGTGCAAAATCACAAGGTATGAAACAACTCATGGCTGGCGGTGGCGTAGCACTGATCGGCATGACCCTTGTACCTTTGCTTTCCGGATTGTTCGGCTAAATTATGCAAAGCATCATCGACAGCATTACTGAGTGGCTCAAAGAGATGTTAGTCGGTGGTATTACGGAAAACTTATCGGGAATGTTTGATAACGTCAACCAAAAGGTTGGCGAAATCGCAGGGGAAGTAGGAATGACACCGTCAGCATGGAATGGCGGTGTCTTCTCTATGATACAATCCCTTTCCGAAACCGTAATTATACCAATTGCCGGCATCATCTTGACCTTTGTCATGTGCTACGAGCTGATACAAATGGTCATTGAGAAAAATAATCTTCACGATATTGAAACTTTCATGTTCTTTAAATGGATTTTCAAAACCTTTGTAGCTGTAATGATAGTAACCAATACCTTTAACATCATTATGGGGATTTTTGATATGTCACAGCATGTGGTATCCAATGCCGCAGGAGTAATTATCTCAGATACCAGTATTGATATTACCGCCTCTATAGCAGATATGGAAACCCGGCTTATGGAAATGGAGCTTGGCCCACTGCTTGGAATATGGCTGCAAAGTATGTTTATAGGACTCACTATGAATGCCTTAACTATCTGCATCTTTGTAGTCATCTATGGACGTATGATTGAGATTTATCTTATGACTTCCCTTGGAGCAATCCCTTTTGCCACTATGGTAAACCGTGAATGGGGAGGCATGGGACAAAACTACCTGAAATCAATGTTGGCTCTTGGCTTTCAAGCCTTTCTCATTATGGTATGTGTAGGTATTTATGCAGTATTAGTACAATCTATTGCCACGGACAGCGACATTATGGCTGCGATTTGGACTTGTGTAGGCTATACGGTACTCCTATGCTTTACCCTATTTAAGACAGGTTCATTGTCAAAGAGTATTTTCAGTGCCCATTAACAAAATGAAAGGAGAATTTTATGGCTTATGTACCTGTACCAAAGGATTTAAGTAATGTAAAAACAAAGGTTGTATTCAATCTTACTAAAAGGCAGATAATCTGCTTTTCCATGGCTCTTGTGGTTGGATTGCCTTTGTTCTTCCTGCTAAAGGATAGGACAAATACAAGTCTTGCATCTCTGGTAATGATTTTCTCTATGTTACCTTTTTTCATGTTCGCTATGTATGAAAAGCATGGGCAACCTCTTGAGGTTATTTTAAAACATTACTTTGCTGTGCGTTTCTTAAATCCAAAACAAAGACCCTATAGAACAAATAACTTCTATGCCGTTATCATGCGGCAAGCAAAGCTAGATAAGGAGGTAAAGCACATTGTCACAGGCAAACAAAGTAACTCGCTCAAAGGCAAAGCTGACAAGAGCAGATAGGAAAGAAATTAATGCTGCTATTTTACGGGCAAGGAATACTAATAAAAAGGAAAAGTCAGCACAGGACAGTATTCCTTATCTGCGTATGTTTCCCGATGGTATTTGTCAAGTTAGGGATCAGCTCTATACAAAGACCATAGGTTTTCAAGACATCAACTATCAACTGGCTCAAAATGAGGATAAGACAGCTATCTTTGAAAGTTGGTGCGACTTCTTAAACTACTTTGATAGCTCTATTTACTTTCAATTATCCTTTCTCAATATGACTGCCAACGCTAAAGATTATGAGAGCAGTATTGCTATCAAGCCACAGGATGACGATTTTGACAGTATCCGTACTGAATATGCAGATATGCTCCATAATCAGCTTGCAAAGGGAAATAACGGTTTGACGAAAACCAAGTATCTAACCTTTGGCATTGAGGCTGATAACATTAGAGTTGCAAAACCCAGAGTAGAGAGAATTGAAAATGACCTATGGAATGGACTAAAGCGAATGGGAGTATCGGTAGAATCCCTTGATGGAAAAGAACGACTAAAACTTTGCCATAATATTATTAGAATGGATGGCAATGAGCAGTTTAATTTTGATTGGAAATGGCTTGTGCCATCAGGATTATCTACTAAGGATTTCATTGCCCCCTCATCTTTTGAATTCCGTGAGGGCAGAACTTTCAAGACAGGTAATAAATATGGCGCAGTTTCCTTTTTGCAGATACTGGCCCCCGAGCTGAATGACAGGGTACTTGCTGATTTTCTCGATATGGAAAGCAATCTTTTAATTACTATGCACATTCAGTCTCTTGACCAAGTAAAGGCGATTAAGACTATTAAACGTAAAATTACTGACCTTGATAAAATGAAAATCGAGGAACAAAAAAAGGCAGTCCGCTCAGGCTATGACATGGACATAATCCCCTCTGACCTTGCTACCTACGGTGGAGAAGCTAAAAAGCTACTTGCAGATTTACAGAGCAGGAATGAGAGAATGTTCCTTATGACATTTCTTGTGATGAATACCGCCGATAACAAACAACAGCTTGAAAATATTGCATTTCAGGCATCTGGCATTGCACAAAAACACAATTGTATGTTAATTAGATTAGATTTTCAGCAAGAGCAGGGCTTTATGTCCTCTCTACCCCTTGGACTAAATCAGATTAGCATACAAAGAAGTCTAACTACTTCTGCCACAGCAATTTTCGTTCCCTTTACCACACAGGAGCTATTTCAATCAAGTGGAGAGCCGTTGTATTATGGCTTAAATGCCCTAAGTAATAACCTCATCATGGTAGACCGAAAAAGGCTGAAAAACCCCAATGGTTTAATTTTAGGAACTCCGGGAAGTGGTAAGTCCTTCTCTGCAAAGCGTGAAATAACCAATATCTTTCTTATTACCAGTGATGACATTATTATTTGTGACCCGGAGGCGGAGTATTATCCCCTTGTAGACCGATTAGGAGGGCAGGTAATTAAGATTTCCCCTACATCTGGAGACTATATCAACCCTATGGATATTAACCTTAATTATTCTGATGATGAAAGCCCCTTATCCTTAAAATCGGATTTTATATTATCCTTGTGTGAATTAATTGTAGGTGGTAAAGAAGGATTACAGCCTGTGGAAAAAAGTATTATAGACCGTTGTGTCCGACTTATTTATGCCGATTACCTTGCTGACCCTGTAGCAGAAAAGATGCCTATATTGGAAGATTTATATAATGCCCTTGCAAATCAGCAGGAAAAAGAGGCACAGCATATTAGAGCCGCCCTTGAAATCTATGTAACTGGATCATTAAATGTATTTAATCACCGTACCAATGTGGATATTACTAATCGTCTTGTCTGCTTTGATATAAAGGAATTAGGTAAGCAATTAAAGAAACTAGGTATGCTCGTGGTACAAGACCAAGTTTGGAATAGAGTAACAGTAAACCGTGCTGAAAAGAGAGCGACCCGTTACTATATGGATGAATTCCACCTGCTTTTGAAGGAAGAACAGACAGCTGCCTATTCTGTGGAGATATGGAAAAGGTTTAGAAAATGGGGAGGAATTCCTACAGGTATTACCCAAAATGTTAAAGACCTTTTATCCTCTCGTGAAGTGGAGAATATCTTTGAAAACTCCGACTTCATCTATATGCTTAACCAAGCATCGGGAGATAGACAAATCCTTGCAAGACAGCTTAACATCTCCCCTCATCAGCTTTCCTATGTAACTCAATCAGGAGAAGGTGAAGGACTATTATTTTATGGGAATGTGATATTACCATTTACAGATAAATTCCCAAAAGATACGGAACTTTACCGTATTATGACCACTAAATTGGCTGAAGTTACTAATGTATAAAATCCTTTTATTAGCATATAAAGCCTGTTATAATAAAATATACATTAGGAGGTGGTTATAATATTTGGAACAATAATTTTAGATGCTTACACAAATGATGAATTGAACAATATGGCTGAATATATAGAAGAAATATGTTCGCCACTTGACACAGTAGGTTGGGCCTCTGCTGGAATATACTCATTTTGGAACTATGAAACAAAGGAAATTCTTTATATTGGTTTAGCCTCAGATCTATATGTACGATTTAAACAGCATAATGGAATGATAGCAATAGATGATAATGCCTGCAAATATCAACAAATACAAAACTACTTCAAAACACATAAAAAACTAGGATACACAATTTTAGTGCAATCGCCTTTATCACAACCAATTGTACAACGAAACGAAAAAATGTATAGAAAATTCTTAGAAAAACCAAAGGGTATACCTATTGGTAGTTATGTAGGTGAAGAAGGCTTAGAGCATATACGTTTAGCAGAGGGACAATTGATAGAGGCCTATCGAATGTATACTGGGGATATTCCTCCGTGGAATAAAATGGGTGGAGATGTTTATGCTCGTAAATATGCTACCAAAGGCAATTTTCTTCAAATTATCCAAGCTTTTTCTTTTGGAGATACGCAGAATTTTTTAGTTTCAAGAAGTACTATACGTGAACTTGCGGTAAATCCAACATACGAATGGTTTGAAGTTCAATTACATGGTTTAAGAATGATGATGCTAACTATGGGCTTTTCATATCAAGATGCTTTGGATACTCAATTAAAATTTAACCCATGGTTTCAAACAATATTAGATCGGATTGAAAAAGAAAACTACATGGAGAAAAAATTAGTTGTATAAAATAGTACTTTTGCTTAACCCGTTATTTGTTCTAACGGGTTTTCTTATGCTCTATAACAAGGAGGTGTTTTATGAGTAAAAAGAGTAAAAGGCCATTCCGTCCTGCTGGAAAGGTATCAAGGCTTACATTTACTAATGAAGAACGTGCCGACCCTGAACTTGAAAAGCCCTTAAAGAAAGCAGAAAAGGCAGCGGATAAATTAGAAAAGGCACAGGATAAAATACCGAAGAAAAAATATATCAATAAAGAACGCACTTTTGATGCCAAAACAGGCAAAGCAAAGGTGCGTTTATATTTTGAAGAAACAGATAAAGCCAAACCACCATCTAAACTTTCCCATACTGTTAAGACCATTCCACAAAGGGAATTGATTAATAAAATTCATAAGGAGATCCGTGAGGGTGAACAGGACAATGTAGGCGTGGAGGCAGCTCATAAGACAGAGCAAGGCATGGAGTTTGGAGCAAGACGAATACACAGTGCCTATCGAAGTCATAAGTTGAAGCCCTACCGGAACCTTGCCAAAGCAGAAAATCAGACAATTAAAGCAGAGGTGAATTATCTTTATAAAAAGAGTTTACGAGATAATCCCAAAGTTAGCACCAATCCAATATCCCGTTGGCAGCAAAAGCAGACAATCAAAAAACAATACATGGCAAATCGGTATGGAAAAGGTGCTAAGTCACCTCACCAAACAGCTAAGAATACAAAAACAGCAGTAAAAAAGACAACAAGTGCCACTGAAAAAATCACACAATTTATTGTCAGAAATAAAAAGGGTATCTTGATTGCCTTTGGAATTGGGGCAGTCCTTATGTTTTTAATAAGTGCAATATCTTCCTGCTCTATTATGATGGAGGGCGGTTTTCAAAGTATAGTAGGAACTTCTTATACTTCTGAGGACGAGGACATTGTTGCCGTAGATGATGATTATACCCTACTGGAACGGACATTACAGGAACGCATAAACAACATTGAAAATGAATATCCAGGTTATGACGAATACCAATACCATTTAGATGAAATCGGACACAATCCCTTTACCCTAGCCTCTTATCTGACCGCAAAGTTACAGGTATATAAAAGGTCCGAGGTACAGGATGAACTTAGGGTCTTGTTTGATGAACAATACTCCCTTACTACCCATGAAGAAATAGAAGTACGTTACCGAACAGAAACACGCACTGATACATGGATGGATGAGGAGGGGAATATCCACAGTGACACTTATACGGTAGAAGTTCCCTATGACTATTACATTCTTCATATTACTCTGAAGAATAAAGACATCAGCATTATTGCTGACAGCCATTTAACTGGGGAGCAGTATGAAATGTTCAGTGTGTATATGGAAACCCAAGGTAATAAGTCTTACTTGTTTGAGGGTAATATTTATGCTCCTAATATGGGTGAATATACAGATTATGATATACCACCAGATGCACTGACCGACCCTGCTTTTGCTGCTCTTATTCATGAGGCGGAAAAGTATTTAGGCTATCCCTATGTATGGGGTGGCAGCTCCCCCTCTACCAGTTTTGACTGTTCTGGCTTTGTATGCTGGGTGTTAAACCAATCAGGAGTATACTCCATAAGCCGAACAACTGCACAAGGTATTTTTAATCAATGTGCCATAATACCACCAAGTGAAGCAAGACCCGGAGATATTATCTTCTTTACAGGGACTTATGCAAGCAGTGGTGCAGTATCTCATGTTGGTATTTATGTTGGAAATGGCATGATGATCCACTGCGGAAACCCCATACAGTATACCTCTGTAAATAGCACCTATTGGACACAACATTTCTATGCCTATGGGCGTTTGGATTAGGAGGGATTCAATGAGTAAGAAGAAAGAAAAAGTAATTTTAGAAATAGCAAAAACAAAGGAAAAAATATCTGTTTTACAGAGTAAGCTCCGAGAATTGGAGCGAAAGAAAACAGAACTAGAAAATACGGAGATTGTAGAACTTGTTCGCAGTACCAAAATGAATACCACTGAACTATCTGAATTTTTAAAGGCGTATCGAGAAAAAAACGATGCGTCTTTTTTTATTCACAAACAGGAGGAAATAAACCATGAAGAAAATTAACATTCGTATCTTTGCTACTTTATTTGCAGTATTTCTTTGCTTATTAGCATTTCCAATAACAGCTTTTGCAGGTGGTGGTGAAGAAATTCCACTCATTCCTGAAGAAGGTGAAATGCCAAAAACTGACTCTGCTCCTCTCACTCCCGATGGCAATTTAACCCTTGTAGATGATATTTCAGAGGAAGAAGCCGAGGATAAGCAATTCGTGACCCTTGTTTCCAAGAACGGAAACTACTTCTACTTAATAATCGACCGGGCTGGAGACAAAGAAAATGTCTACTTCCTAAATCTTGTAGATGAGGCTGACTTGCTTGCACTTATTGAGGGAGAAACTCCAGAACAGCCCCAAGTATCACAAGTATGCAATTGTACTGACCTTTGTGAAGATGGCAAGGTAGACCAGAATTGTCCTCTTTGCAGAAATGACCTTACTAAGTGTACAGGAAAGACCACAACTCATACTCCTGAACCTGAAACTACTGAAGAAAAAGGTAATACTGCAGGAAGTACATTACTTATCTTACTGATTGTAGGTATAGCAGGTGGTGGATTTTACTATTTCAAGGTGTTGAAAAACAAGGGAAATACCAAAGGTAATACATTACTTGAAGAATATGATTTTGAAGATGATGACGACGATGAGTATGAATACGAAATTGAGGATGAGGATAAAGAAAATGAAAGTGAGGATATTTAATGACCTATTTTACAGACAGTGTTTATGAAAAAATGATGGTACAAAAACCTATATACGGGCGGGAGAAAACATCTCCTGCCCCTGATAATAAAAGACGTAAAAAAAGAGATGGTTCTATAAATAAAAAAGAGACTACACCTACACATAAAGAAAGGAAGAAAAAATAATGAAACTCGTTATAGCAGAAAAACCATCTGTGGCACAAAGTATTGCCACTGTAATTGGGGCTACAAATAGAAAAGATGGATATATGGAAGGCAAATACTATCTTGTGTCATGGTGTGTGGGTCATTTGGTGGAACTTGCATCTGCCGATTGCTATGATGAAAAATATGCTAAATGGCAGTATGAAGATTTGCCTATCCTACCCTCTAATTGGAAATATGTCATCTCAAAGGGCAAAGAAAAGCAGATGAAAATCATTGGAGGATTGATGAAACGCAGTGATGTTACGGAGATTATTGCAGCTACAGATGCAGGCCGTGAAGGAGAACTCATCTTCCGATTGGTATATGAAAAGTTCTCTTGTAAAAAGCCCATTAAAAGGCTTTGGATTTCATCAATGGAGGAAAGTGCCATTGATGAGGGTTTTAAAAATCTTCGTAATGGATCAGATTATGAATTACTTTATCAATCTGCACTCTGCCGAGCCAAAGCAGACTGGATTGTAGGCATTAATGCCACCAGATTGTTTTCCCTTCTCTATGGGCAGACCTTAAATGTAGGTAGAGTCATGTCTCCTACCCTTGCCATGATGGTAGAGCGTGAAGAAAACATAGCCAACTTTAAAGTAACGCCTTTCTATATCGTACAGCTTGATTTAGGCAATCTTACTCTATCAGGAGAAAGACTTCAAGAAAAAGAGGAGGCAGAAACTTTACGCAATGCCTGTGACGGGCAGAACATAACCATTGAATCGGTGGAAAGCAAAGAAAAGTCAGAAAAGCCGCCTAAACTCTATGACCTAACTACTTTGCAAAGGGAGACAAACAGACAGCTGGGCTTTACCGCAGAGCAGACCTTAGAATATGTTCAAAGTCTTTATGAAAAGAAATTAGTAACCTATCCTCGAACAGACAGCTGTTATGTTACTGAGGATATGAAAGACAGTATCCCTGCTTTGGTAAAAATGACAGCAGGATTTTTTATGCCTGAAGATGTACAACTATCTATCAATACAGGACAAATAATTGATAATAGCAAGGTAAGTGACCATCATGGGATTATTACTACTTTGGGTGTAGAAAACTATGATATTCACTCCCTTCCCTTCGGCGAAAGAGAAGTCTTACTCCGTATCGCCCTACGTTTAGTTTGTGCAGTTGGAGACAACTGTCGCTATGCAGAAACCTTTATAACTGCAAAATTTTCAGATGCAGTATTTACTGCGAAAGGAAAAACCATACTTGAGGATGGTTGGAAGTCAGTTCAGAAAATATATCTTGATACTAAAAAGGAACAACATCAAGAAGAAAAATATACTACCCTGCCACCTATTACCCAAGGTGAAGTATTTACTGCAAAGGCTACAATTAAGGAAGGAAAGACCAGTCCACCAAAGCATTTTACCGATGATACCCTACTTTCTGCTATGGAAAATTCAAACAATGCAGTAGATGATACAGAGCGTAAAGGCATTGGTACTCCAGCCACCCGTGCAGGAATTTTAGAAAAACTCATTAAAACAGGATTAGCAGAGCGTAAGGGGCAGAAAAAGACAAAGCACTTTATTCCTACTCATAAGGGAATTGCTTTGATTACAGTTTTACCGGAAGTCATAAAATCAGCACAACTTACCGCTGAATGGGAGGAACAGCTAAAGCAAATTGAACATGGAACACTCTCTCCAATGACCTTTTTAGATGGTATATCCCATATGACAAAAGACCTTGTATCTACTTATAAGATAATTGATGGTGCAAATACTCTTTTTCCTTCAAAATCCAAAGAAGAATCTATTGGCAAATGTCCTCGCTGTGGTAGTCATGTAAAAGAAAACAAGAAAGGATTTTGCTGTGAAAACAGAGCCTGTGGTTTTGCTCTATGGAAAGAAAATAAGTTTTTTACTGCAAAGAAAAAGAAATTAACCAAGAACATAGCAAGAGAACTTTTGAAAAATGGGAAAGTAGAATTAAAAGGCTGTTACTCTGAAAAAACAGGTAAGACCTATGATGCTATTATCATTCTCAATGATACAGGTGGTAAGTATGTGAATTTTAAAATGGAGTTTCCTGCAAAGAAAGGATGGTAAAAACATGAATATTAAAAATTTGATTAAGACACTCTTAGATATTGAAGTAAATACAGAGGATATATTAAAGTTACGTGAAAACCCCAAGGAATATATCGCAAAAGAAGAGGATGCTGAAAAGCTAAAGGATTTGTTCTTACTCATGGATTTAGCAGAGGACCAGGAGGTGGATAAAGATGGCAACTACTGATGAACTTCGCTATATTCAAGCCTTTTCAAGAATTATCGGTGTTAAAGAGGATGACGCTATAGAATATGCCCAGAGAAAGGGATTAAATGCCTTGGTGGACAATGCCACACAGCTCCTTGCTACTCCAGTTCAACGGGAAAAACATCAAGCCTTTCTCGATTTATATAGAATGAGCCGTGGTATAAATACTCGAAACCCTGTAATTAATTCACCTGAAAGTGCATCTGGCTTTTTTCATTCGGTGATGGATAATATTTATGATAAGGAAGCATTTGTCGTAGCATTTCTCAACACCAAAAATCGTGTTATTGACCATGAAGTTGTGTCCGTTGGGACGATTAATAGCTCACTGGTACACCCAAGGGAAGTATTTAGAAATGCCATCATTAACAAAGCAAATTCCGTGATTCTTTGCCATAACCATCCATCTGGAGATTTAACTCCAAGTACAGAGGATATTAACATTACCAGACGCTTAGAGGAGACTGGAAAACTATTAGGGATTAAAGTTTTAGATCACTTAATTATTAATGGCATTAATCATAAAGAGCTATATTCCTTTAAGGCAAAGGGAGTACTGGAAACAGTAGAAACTTATGATATTAACGCATCACAATCAATAAAAGAAGGGGAAAATGGTTTTACTGGGACAGAAAAGGAACAAGAATCTGATTTTATGATACCAATACAAGAACATACCTATCCTTTGCCTGATCCTGACATAAGCATTAAAGACCGCAATTCTTACGGATATTTAGATGATGAGATGCTACCACTATCAAGAGAACGTGTCGCAGAATTATTTGAACAAGATTTGTCAGTATACCTGCTTTATGAAGATGATACTGAGGCAATGGCACTTGATTATGAGGATATAGATAAGCACAGTGGAATATTTGGGATTCAGCGTACAGACTGGATAGCCTTACAGGATTATGAGACCATGAAAGACCAAGAAAAATCTTCTGTATCGGAACTTGAACAGAGATTTTTAGAAACTTCAGCTGACTCCTTTGCAATTTATCAGATTAAAAGTGGAGAGGAACTCCGGGATTATCGATTTGAAGGATTAGAACGATTGCAAAATACTGGACTCTCTGTAGACCATGATAATTATGAGATTATCTATACCGCACCCCTACCCAATTATAACGGAGATCAAAATCATACTCTTAATAAGTTATATGAACAGTTTAATATAAACCATCCTACTAATTTTAAGGGACACTCCCTTTCCGTCAGCGACATCATTGCACTAAAAGTAAATGATAGGTTATCCTTTCATTACGTTGACAGCTTTGGTTTTGCTGAACAACCCTACTTTCTACCTGAAATAAACTATTTAGAAACTGCTGAAAAATCAGTAGAACAAAATTATAACCAACTGGACGGTATTATCAATAATAAGCCTACTGTAGCAGCGTTGGTGCAAACTGTAAAAGCAGAAAGAAAGGACAGGAAATCTTCTGTAGTGGAACAGCTTAAAACAAAGCCATTCATAGAAAAAGATAAGCAGAAAAGAATACCTCAAATAGGTACAGAAAAGGAGCGATGATTAATGAGTAAATTTACCGTGGAAGAAAGGAATTTAATATGTATCTACAGTGCAGGCACAAGAATGGATTTGCTTTCGGAACTTGCAGAAATGAAAACTCATTTGGGAAAAGATGAAACTGAACTTTTGGAACTTACACAATCAGTTATAGATAAGATAACTGCTATGAATGATGGAGAGTTTGACAGTATTACAGCAGAAATGATTGCTGATTTTGGGGGATAGTTAGAAATAACTTATTGATTTTGAAATATGATACTTGTATAATTTGACATATAGTCACACTAATACAATAAGGGAGGTAATATAGGATGCTTAAGTATCCAATTTCTGTCTTTTTAGACACTAATATTTTTGTTGCTACAAAATATGATTTTAGCGAAAAAGGTATTTTTAATATCCTTGAGAAGTTTATAGCTACTGGTAAAATTAATCTATATATTAGCAGCGTAGTAAAAGGAGAGATACTAAATCGTATTAAGGGTGAAATATCGAAAATAGATAACAAATTTAAAGAAGCAAGAAACTTTTCATTTAAAACAATTTCAATTAATTATTTAGAACAGTGGAGTTTCTCTTATTTATTTTCTAAGCCTGACAAAAAGCAAATGCTTACAGAAATAATTATGGATTTTGAAACATTTTTAAAAAATACAAATACGACTATATTAGATTGTTCTGACATTGATTGTAATCAAATTATAGAAGATTATTTTGAAGGAAATCCGCCGTTTGCTAATAGTGATAATAAAAGATTCGAGTTTCCCGATGCAATAATGATATCCAAGCTTAAATCTATTTTCAATGAGGAAAATTCGGTTTTTGTTGTTAGTGATGACAATAAATTTAGAGAGGCACTGAAAGGACATAAGGGTATAGAAACATATGATTCATTAAAAGAAATCTTTAACTTGATTAACAAAGAACAGGAAATAGCATACGGAATAATAGTGGATTTGATTTCAGATGATATGCGAAGCATACTATGCCAATCCATTTATTCAGCTTTAGATAAGAAGGATATAGATGTTGACGGAACTGATTGTGATCGAAAAGGAATATGTCATGGATACTATTATGATGATGTTTATATTGATTCCATTAAAGATGTTGATTACAAGTTTATTTCAATTAATGAAATTTCTGCTGATACAGTTAGTGTAATTGTCGAGGCAAAAGCATTTATTTCTGCAATTTGCTCATACGTTGATGAGGATAACTCTATTTGGGATTCCGAAGAAAAAGAGTATATATTCCTTGAACGTATTAATGTTTATGAGGAGCATACTCCTGAATTTGAATGTGAATTTATTTTTAAAAATGAAATTGATGAGCATAAGGCTGAATTAGATATTATATCAATAAATTTTGATTTGCAGTTGAATAAAGATACAAGATATAAGAGAGAAATCATTCCATCAAGCAATCCAGAAGAAGATGCTTATGCAGATAAAATGGATGCTTTGGAGGAATATTATAACCATTAGTCAATGATAAATAAAACAACCATGTCTCTTTGAAGACGTGGTTGTTTTATTTTGGATAAAAGGGAGGACGAATATGGTAAATAAAGCACAAGTTTTTACACAGTTGGCAGAGAAAACCGCCAAACGTCTTACAAGCAGTCTTGAAGATTGGACTGGTTTTCTTAATACTGTGGGAAGGCTTTACAGATACAACTACCATGAACAGCTCATGATTTATGCACAAAGACCTGATGCTACGGCTTGTGCTGAATATGACCTGTGGAACAACAAAATGAACAGATATGTCCGCCGTGGCTCAAAGGGAATTGCATTATTTGACCCCACTGGCGACACTCTAAAATTAAGGTATGTTTTTGATGTCTCCGATACAGGAGGCAGAGAAAATTCTCGTTATCCTTATCTTTGGAATATGCAGGAACATCATAAAGAACAGATTTTAGAAATGCTAAAGAATAAATTTGATGCAGAGGATAATAATCTTCCCAATGCCTTTTATAACATTGCAAGGAATATGTCTAAGGAGTATTATGATAATCACAAAGAGGATATAAATTATCTCATAGAAAACAGCTTTTTAGAGGAATATGATGAGGACAATATCCGAAAGGCTTTTGAAGATGCCGCTACCGTTAGCACAGCATATACTTTGATGAAACGATGCGGATTAGATTCTGATGGATACTTTGAGCATGAAGATTTTCTACCCATATTTGACTTTAATATTGCTGATACCGTTGCACTACTAGGTACAGCGGTTAGTGAACAATCAGAGCAGATATTTAGAGAAATAGCAGTTACTATTATTAAAACAGAACGTGAAAGGAGCCAGAAATATGAACGAAATCACTTATATCAAGAACGGGGATTATCTGATACCCAACATCGGGTTGACAGAGCAGACGGACAACAAGGAACAGAGTCCACTAGGCAAATACGGCAGAATGAGAAAGAAATATCTTCAGGAACATCGAACACCCTTATTCAATTCCCTGCTGTTGAGGGAGAAACTATTTCTCCATCTATTGGAGATAGACAAAACATCCAACAGGAGATTAACACAGATAATGGAGGACTTACAGAAAGTTCAGCCAGCACCAGACAAGATGAAAAATCAGATGGAATGGGTGGGTTACATGAACAACTTGAAAGCACAGGCAGAGGAAATCATACTGACGGAGCTTATATACAGTTAACTCTGTTTCCAACGGAAGAAGAACAGATACAAAGAATAACGGGGAAAGAAAGGATTAACAAACCTTTTACTTACCCCGTTTTTTCTATGCCACAAAATCAAATTGACTCTATTTTAAGAACAGGAAGTAATAGTAATAATAGCTTATTAAGAATCATTTCATTCTACCAAAAGGACAAATCATTAGAAGAAAAAGCAGACTTTTTACAAAGTGAATGCCAAGGTGGCAAAGGACTATATATAGATGGACAAAAGATATCTATATGGTTTCATACTGATGGTATCCATATTTCTAAAGGAGAAACTGCTCTTTACTCTCCTTCCAAGGAAGTTATTAGTTGGATAGATGTTGCAGAAAGAATTGAGGAACTTCTAAAGGATGGACAATTTGTAACACAGGATATATTAGATAAGGCAGGAGCCTATGAAAGACAAGAGCTTGCACAAACATTTTGGTATTTACATCAGGATTTTTCCGATAAGATAAAAGGACAATTTTTTAATGAGGAAATATTTAAAGGTGGCTTTCCTGATTCCACCAATCATATAGCACAGCTATTAGGTGACTCCAATGACAGAGAAATGATTATTAAATCATTACAAGAGTTTACCTCTACTTATGAACAAGACCATACAATTCTGCGTTTTCACTTTCATAAACCACAAAGGCTACTCTCTGATTTGATGGATTTAGATTTACCAAGACGAGAGTTTTCCTCTACCCTTACTAATATTGATGATTTTACCATGTTCATTACACAGGACGAGGTTGATAAGGAACTTACAAGTGGAAGTGGTGTTCAAGGTGGAAAATATCGTATTTATGACTTTTTTACACAATCCTATAGCCCTAAAGAAAAAGCAGATTTTTTAAAGGAGGAATATGGTATAGGAGGCAGAAGTCATGCCCTTTCTGGAGCGGACAATAGCAATCAAATGCACGATGGAAAAGGCATTGTATATAGCCGTAGGGAAAATGATGATAAGTTACTTCTAAATTGGAGTAAAGTTGCTAAACGAATTGACTACCTTATTTCCATTGACCACTATATGACTTCTGAAGAAAAAGAAAGGTTTGAAGAACGACAGCGTGAAAAGGCTGGAATTATAGAAACACCACCTGTATCTGATGCAAGAGAGGCTATAGAAGAACCTATTGAATCCACTCCCATCCCTATAGTAAATCCAGAGGAAGAATTAAAACAAGAAGAAACAAGCCAAGAAATAACACAGGAGTTTATAGAAGAAACTATTCCTATTCCTTATAGCAAAGGCGATACCGTATATCTTGAAAATGGTACGCCTTTTTTAGTTGAAGAAATCACGGATTATCATGTTACCCTGCGTGACCCATCTTTGCTATATCCCATATTAAGATTAGAAAGTAGGGAAAGTTTCTTACAACTTTTAGAACTTTATCCCCAGTCAGAAGTATCCCAAGAAAAAGCTAGAAACTTTCGCATTACTGATGAGCAGTTAGGTGAAGGAAATAAGCGTGAGAAATTTTTACAAAATGTAGCAGCCATTACTACTTTGCAAATCATAGAAAAAGAAGGTCGCTCTGCTACAAAAGAGGAACAAGAAATCCTATCCCACTTTGTTGGCTGGGGAGGTTTATCCGAAGTCTTTGATAAGGATAATAGTAGTTTTAGCAATGAATATGCACAATTAAAATCCCTATTATCTGAAGATGAGTACAGCATGGCAAGAGCATCTACCCTCAATGCCCACTACACAAGTCCTACAGTTATTAAAGCCATTTATGATGCAGTAGAAAATATGGGATTTACCACAGGAAATATCTTAGAGCCTGCCTGTGGAATTGGACATTTTTTTGGTATGCTCCCTGATAGTATGGAAAATTCCAATCTATATGGTATTGAACTAGATGGGCTTACTGGTAGAATTGCAAAACAGCTTTATCCTAATGCTAACATTTATATTACAGGATTTGAAAAGACAGAACTACCTGATAGTTTTTTTGATCTTGCTATTGGTAATGTACCCTTTGGAAACTATAAAATAAATGAAAAGCGTTATGATAGCAACAATTTCCTCATTCATGACCACTTCTTTGCAAAGGCACTGGACAAAGTTCGTCCAGGAGGTGTAGTTGCCTTTATTACCTCAAAGGGAACAATGGATAAGCAAAATCCTGATGTTCGCCGATATCTTGCACAAAGAGCTGAATTACTTGGCGCAATCAGACTTCCTAAGAATGCCTTTAAAAATGCAGGAACTGAGGTTACAAGTGATATTATATTTTTACAAAAGCGTGACAGACCCCTCGATGTGGATAGGGATTGGATACATCTTGATGCCAATGAAAATGGAATTACACTAAACAGCTATTTTACCGACAATCCTGAAATGATTTTAGGAACAATGGAAATGAAAAGTGGTCCCTTTGGTATGGAAAGCACTTGTACACCCCTTCCTAATGCTGACCTTTCAGAACAATTAAAATCTGCTGTTCTAAATATTGAAGGTAGCATATCAGAAATAGATTTACCTGATATAGAATTAAGTAATGATGTTTCTATTCCCGCTGACCCTACAGTAAAAAACTTCTCCTATACCCTCGTAGACGGTGAGGTATATTACCGTGAAAATTCCCGTATGGTAAAGCCAAATACCAATGAAACTGCAAAAGAAAGAATTAAAGGAATGATAGAACTTAGGGAGTGTGTAGATAAGCTTATTTACTATCAACTGGAGGATTACAGTGAGGAAACTATTAAGGAAGAACAGGAAACTTTAAATCAACTTTATGATAGTTTTACTGCCAAATATGGACTCATTAATAGTCGTGGCAACAGCCTTGCCTTTAGTGACGATAACTCCTATTATCTCCTCTGCTCCCTTGAAGATGTAGACGAAAACGGCAATCTAAAAGCTAAGGCAGATATGTTTACCAAGCGTACCATTAAAAAGCGTATGACAGTTCATTCCGTAGATACTGCAAGTGAGGCATTGGCACTTTCCATAGCTGAAAAAGCAAAGGTAGATATGGAGTATATGGCAAAGCTTACAGGAATTACTAAGGAAGAGCTTGCTGATGATTTAGGAGGTGTTATCTTCCCCCTTTCTTCTACTCTTGATGATGATAGCCCTATAAATTATGTTACGGCAGATGAATACCTTTCAGGTAATGTAAGAGAAAAACTTCATACTGCAAAGCTGGCAGCACAATCCTCAGATATGTTTAGACCTAATGTGGAGGCTTTAGAGGCTGCACAGCCAAAAGACCTTGATGCCTCTGAAATTGATGTCCGTCTTGGTGCTACTTGGATTGATAAGGAATATATTCAGCAGTTTATGTATGAGTTATTCGATACTCCCTATCGACTTCAAGGAGAGGTAGAAGTAAAGTATGCTCCTTTTACTGCTGAATGGAATATTAGCAATAAAAATGCTGTTGGCTATAATAATGTGGCAGCATATGTTACTTATGGAACAGATCGAGCCAATGCTTATAAAATTTTGGAGGACAGTTTAAACCTTCGTGATGTTCGTATTTATGACACTATAACTGATGCTGATGGCAAGGAAAAACGTGTACTAAATAAGGATGCTACTACCTTGGCACAACAAAAGCAACAAGCTATTAAGGATGAATTTCGAGATTGGATTTGGAGAGATGCAGATAGACGGCAGACCTTAGTTAAAAAATATAATGAAAAATTTAACTCTATCCGTCCCCGTGAATACGATGGAAAGCATATTAATTTTGTAGGCATGAATCCTGAAATCACATTAAGACCCCATCAGGTAGATGCTATTGCCCATATTCTTTATGGAGATAATGTTCTTCTTGCCCACGAAGTAGGTGCAGGAAAAACCTTTGAAATGGTAGCTGCTGCTATGGAAAGCAAAAGGTTAGGACTTTGTCAAAAACCACTCTTTGCCGTGCCAAATCACCTTACAGAGCAATGGGCAAGTGAATTTCTAAGGCTATATCCTGCCGCCAATATTTTGGTGGCCACAAAGAAGGACTTTCAAACGAAAAACCGTAAGAAATTCTGTGCCAGAATAGCTACAGGTGATTATGATGCAGTTATTATAGGACATAGTCAATTTGAGAGAATCCCTATGTCCCTTGAAAGGCAGGAACGCCTTCTTCGTGAACAGATTGATGAAATATTAGAAGGAATTGAAGAAGTTAAAGCAAGTGGCGGTGAACGGTTTACTGTCAAACAGTTAGAAAGAACAAAGAAAGGCTTAGAGCAAAGACTAGAAAAATTACAATCACAGGAACGTAAAGATGACGTTGTAACCTTTGAACAACTGGGAGTTGATAGACTTTATGTAGATGAGGCACATAATTATAAAAACCTATTTCTATATACCAAAATGCGTAATGTAGCAGGACTATCCACCACTGATGCCAAAAAATCCAGCGATATGTTTATGAAATGTCGTTATATGGATGAACTAACTGGTGGTAAGGGGATTGTATTTGCCACGGGTACCCCTGTCTCAAATTCCATGACTGAGCTTTATACTATGATGAGGTATCTCCAATACAATACATTGCAAAGAAATGGACTTGTTCATTTTGATTCTTGGGCAAGTACATTTGGAGAAACTGCAACTGCCATTGAACTTGCACCTGAAGGAACAGGGTATCGGGCAAGGACGAGGTTTTCTAAATTCTTTAATCTACCTGAGCTTATGGCAATGTTCAAAGAGGTAGCAGATATTAAAACAGCAGACCAGTTAAACCTACCTACCCCAAAAGCAAACTATCATACCATTGCAGTAAAACCTACAGAAATACAGGAGGAAATGGTAAAAGATTTATCTGACAGAGCCGCCCGAATACAGGCAAATCAGGTTGATCCTTCTATTGATAATATGCTAAAAATCACGTCAGATGGACGGAAATTAGGGCTTGACCAACGTATTATTAATCCACTTCTTCCTGATGATGAAAATAGTAAGGTAAATGCCTGTATAAATAATATCTACAGCATTTGGGATAAGGGTTCATCAGAAAAACTGACACAGCTTGTTTTCTGCGATATTTCTACCCCTAAAGGAAGAACATCACAGGTGCAAAGAGTGGCAGAGGCAGGAAATAAAACCATTAATGGTACAGAGCTATATGCTTTGGAGGACAGCTTAGACCAAGGGGAAGATACCTATACAGCAACCTTTAATGTCTATGATGATATACGTGATAAACTGATTAAAAAAGGCGTACCTGCCAATGAAGTAGCCTTTATCCATGAGGCAAATACGGAAGTCAGGAAGAAAGAACTATTTGCAAAGGTGCGTAGTGGTGATGTCCGTGTACTTATTGGTAGTACCCAAAAATGCGGGGCAGGAACGAATATTCAGGACCGTCTTGTAGCACTTCACGATTTAGATTGTCCATGGCGACCAGGGGACTTAACCCAGCGTGCAGGTAGAATTGAAAGACAGGGTAATATGAATGATGAAGTAGATATTTTTAGATATGTAACAGAGGCAACCTTCGATGCTTATTTGTGGCAAACCGTAGAGAACAAGCAGAAATTCATTTCACAGATTATGACCTCAAAAAGTCCTGTTCGCTCTTGTGAAGATGTGGATGAAGTAGCTTTATCCTATGCGGAAATCAAGGCTCTTTGTGCCGGCAATCCAAAAATCAAGGAAAAGATGGATTTGGATATTGATGTGGCAAAACTAAAGCTTTTAAAGGCAAACCATCAGAGTAATCAGTACCGTTTGGAAGATAATCTACTAAAATATTTTCCCGAAAAGATTGAGAAGAATAAAGGATATATAAAAGGATTTGAACAGGACTTAAAGACTCTTTCCGAAAATATGCCTGCTGAAGGTGAATTTTTACCAATGGTGATTAAAGGCAATACCTTTATAGATAAGGATAAAGCTGGAGTTGCTATACTTGAAACTTGTAAGGAAGTAAAAGGCAAAAACACAATGGAAATTGGTAGTTATCGAGGTTTTACCATGAACCTATCTTATGATGGGTTCTATAATGAATTTCATCTTAACCTAAAAGGAGCAATGAGCCATATAGCAAAACTAGGGACAGATGCCAGAGGAAATCTTACCCGTATAGATAATGCCCTTGCTAATATGCAGAGTAGGTTAAAAGTAGTTACGGATCAGTTAGATAATCTCTATAAACAGCAGGAAGCAGCAAAATCAGAGATTGGTAAGCCATTCCCCCAAGAGCAGGAACTAAAGGATAAAATTTCTCGACTTACTGTCCTTGATGCCGAACTAAACATGGGTGTAGGTGTTTCTGTACCACAGGAACAGTCTGATAGAGAGATTTCAAAAGAAGAACGCCACTCAGTATTAGATAGCCTAAAGGAGCCCTCACAGGCAAGTAGAGAGATAAAAGAAAAGCAAGGTAAATACCTGGAGGTGAGATAATGGCAAATCGAAAAAGAAATGTTCAACTACACTTTATGGTAACGGAGCGAGAACGCAGTCTAATAGATGAAAAGATGGCTCAAATTGGGACGAAAAACATGGGTGCCTATCTTCGTAAAATGGCTATAGATGGCTATGTTATCCATCTTGATTTATCTGATATTAGAGAACTTGTGACACTTCTTCGCCGTACCAGTAATAGTTTAAATCAGCTTACTAAAAGAGTTCACCAGACAGGCAATATTTACGGTGAGGATATAGATTCACTCCGGGAAAGTTATGATAGACTATGGGATACAGCAGACGAAATATTATCTCGTCTTTATACTATTTAAAATTTGTATCATAGACAATATTTATTTTCTCTTGTATTCTTTTCCTATACAATGTACCAATTGAAAGGGAGGATGTATTATGCGGATACTACTTAAAATATTATTATTCCCAATTACTCTGATACTGACTGTCATCCTGCTCATCTGTGAGTTTATATGCATGTTTGGAACAATGTTACTCTCTATCTTAGCACTGCTCCTGTTCGCCTTAGCGCTAGGTACTATGATTTTCTTAGGTGAAGTGCAAGATGGATTTAAAATAGTGTTACTTTCATATCTAATCAGCCCCTATGGAATACCTCTATTAGCATCTTGGTTAATAGGAAAAATTGGGCAGATGAATGAACGGATTAAAGCTATTTAATTATTAGAGGGAGCGAAAGCATTTTGGGCTATCTCCCTCTTTTTTATTCAGATTGTTTGTATTTGCTCTATGAGATATAATATGATAAAGAGAAAATACAGGGGGAGCAACGATGGAATCTGCAATAAATAAGTTGTTTGAATACTATGATAGTATTTTTTTTAATGAAAAAGTTGACATTGATAGAAATGGGAAAATGGGTGCCCATTATGAAGGTTTGATTTTTGATTATTATCTATCAAACTCAATTTTAGGAATTGATTATCTTTCTATAGAAGATTATTTTGAGATGGAGGCAGAAGTTGAGTATTATGAAACTGAAAGCCTATTTGCTCAATATTCAAACCTAGGTATTGAAACCAAGCTAAAGGTTATTTCTGCGATATTAACATTGGTCAATTTTTCTTCATATGAAGAGGAATTAAAAGATACTATTTTGAGGAAATCCAAATCATTTCTCCAAAGATTTGGATTAGAAGTCGAAGTAAATGATAAATATATATCAGTGAAAAATGAGTTAAAACTCTTTGAAGGTTCATATTGTGAAATATTTTTGTTCAATTCTCAATTTTATAAAAAGCAATTAAAAAACAAGTTTATTAATGAAGAAAGTTGGCAAAAGCGTTTTAAATATGAATATAAAAATATGGAAAAATTATCAGAAAGTCCATATGTATTAAAAGTATTTAATTATAATGAGAATAATCATTCATATTTAATGGAAAAATGTGACTGTAATTTATATGACTATTTGGATAAGAGTCCATTTATACATGATGAAAAACTTATAAAGATTATTAATCAAATTGTATATGGAATGATTGAAGTACATATGTCTGGAATAATACATCGGGATTTACATTTAGGTAATATTTTATTAAAGGATCATCATATAATACTTTCAGATTTTGGTTTAAGCAAAGATACAATGATAAATCACAGTTTAAAATCGACGTCAACACCTAAAAACTCTCATTTCTTCATGGATCCGATAGGGCTTTCTGACTTTACAAAATTGGATAAATTAAGCGATATATTCTCAGTAGGTAAAATTATTGATTATATAACAAGAAACAGTGAATTAAACGATAGGTTATCATATGTGATTAGTAAAGCGACTGATAGAGATCGGAATAAAAGATATTCAAGATTAGATGATATGTTGAATGATTTAGATGTTACACTTAAAGATATTTCAGAAGAAGAAAGAATATTGCTTCTTGAAAAGGATATTCAAGGAGGAATTAATTCACCTGACGTAGAGAAATTTGTATTAAGGTTATCAGCTCAAGAACAACTTTCGTACTATATAGTAAATAAACAATTAAATAATTTTTGGAAATTGATCCTTGAATTTAAGGAATCTAATCAAGCAATGTTGCTAGCAAATGTTGAAGAGACATATGCCGCTGCAACAGGCTATGGTCATTTTGAGAATTATGATTTATTTGCAGGAATAATGTACAATTACATACGTAAAGTTACAGATAATAAACTTCAACGTATAGCATATAGGATATTAGAAGGATGTGCTTCATACCGTTATAATGCAAAAGATTATTTAGATGAAATAAATATTTATTATCCAAATCTAGCAAGGAATACATAATAAATGAAAAGTAGGTGAATTTTACATCATAGGGGATGATATCATTTTCATATCACTCTCTCAACTGATTTTAATTATATATCATGGACAAGTATGGTATAATTTGAGCAAGGAATAAAGATAAACAAAAGGGAGGAAGCTTTATGAAATTTAAATTATTTAATAGTGAGGTAGAAATTGAAAATGTTAATTATGAAGAATCAATTACTTCACCTCATACGGGAGAAAAACTTGAAAAAATATATTTTGACTTAGATATTCAAGGAAAATCAATGAATGACATTGTCCAAAATGAAATATCTAATATTAAAAATGGTGGCGTATTTAGTTTAAATGAGGATGGCAATAATGTTAAGGAGTATAGATTGGTAAAAAACCCTTATAGCTACAGCGGTAGTTATACTGATGAGGACACAGTATATTCTTATACTTTGTATTTAGAAGAGGTGGAGAGACTAAACATCGATGGCTTAATAATAGGTGATTTGGAAGTTTTCCCATATGAGTATAAAGAAGAACATGACGAAGATAAAAACGCTATAATTATTACTGCAAAAGTAAAGTTGACAAAGAAAGAATCAAAAATCCTAAGAAATAATGATAGGTATTTTAAAGTGATAAGAAAAGGGATAAGCAACAAAGAATTAGAGATGAGATTTGGTGTACCATTGTGGTCAGAGGAAGAGAATCGTATAAAAGAAAGATTGATTATAGTTGAAAAGATATATGATGAAAATAAATCGAAAAGTGGTTCTTTATTTCAGCCAGAGATGAGCAACATCCAAAACAAATTGGCTTATACGGAAAACTTAAATGCTGAACTAATTAATCTATTATTATCAAAAGAGATATTAACATCTGACGAGGTGGAAAATATTAAAGAAAAAGCTGAATTAGATATTAAAAATACATGGTATGATTTTTATAAAGTGCAGGATATAGATAATTTTTAAATAAAATTTTGTTCATGCTCATTAGGAATCATTGATAAATGTGTTTTTGGGAAAAAAACATGAATTTTCATTCTGAGTCAAATATAGCAGATTATAGACGATTTAAACAGCCTATACTTTATCCTATTAACATAATATCAAAACCGCTACACAAGTAAAAAACCAGTTTTATACTGGTTTTTTTGATTGCTAGAAGAGTTACACTCCCAAATAAACTAACAAAGTCATCCCCAAAAAACTCTTTCACCTAGGGCATCATATTTATTTGCTTATGTTTTCAGCTTTAGGGTCAGTAACTATTTCATAATCGCTCATAGAAGATATTGTTATTATAATCGTATTAATAATATATTTTGTACATCACAACTATTATTAGCAAAACAAAAGACAATAGATTAGCTCCATATAAATATCTTGAATTTCAAGATTGCCAGGTTCAGACTTTAGAGCTAACCCAAACATACTATATCTAATGATACCCTGGGATGAATTAATTCAAACAACATGTAAATCTGATTAAATACTTATAGTTGATATCATATGATACCTTTATTATTTTACCATCTATATTTTATTATACTCTTACGCTATTTTTCTTTTGTTGAACGAGGCTATATGATTTAATATAATTCAAGAGTACTAATCTAAAGAGTATTATTTTTAGAATATAACACTACAACAAGAAAAGATGAGAAATAAATTGACATTGTTCGTGGTAGAGAATATAATTATTCTCGAGGTGATAACTATGAATTATATTTCAGCACAAGAAATTGCAGATAAATGGGGGATATCGAAGCGTAGAGTTCAGGTACTATGTGCCTCTAATAGAATAAAAAATGCTAAAAAAATTGGGAATATGTGGGTTGTACCAAGTAATGCAGCTAAACCGAAGGATGCTCGTTATAAAGGAACTGGCAAAACAGCAGTAACAACTAAGCAGATAAGCCCTATTAAAAAAGCACGAAGAGAAATTAAAGCAATAGCAGATAAAATGTTTAATTCTATTGTTAACGAAAACTATTCTGCTGAAGATTCTAAACATATATCCGTTTGTTTATTTGCTACAGAATTACTAACCAACATTCTAACACAACGTTCAAATACTGTGAATCATAAAATAGTTAAAAATGTTGTAGCATCTACTTTAGAATGCGATATTGAAATACCAGATTGTTTAAAAGAAAAATTTTCTGGAATTATTTATAAGTTTATTTCAAATAATTCATTTTGTATTGATGATGCATTAGCGTGGTTTTATCAGTATACAAACAAATTAAGTGATAATACAGGAATTTCTTCAACACAGTTTTTTACAGAAAAGTACATGATTACTGCACTTGTAGATTCAATCGACGTTTTTACAGTTAATGGTAAAATTCTTGATCCAGCCTGTGGTGGTGGAAATTTTTTATTATATTGTTTTGATATTCTAGCTAAAAAAGATATCAGTAAAAATGATTCAAAATTAGAAGTACAGTCAAAAATGAAAAATATACTTTCTAAATTATTTGGTTATGAAATTGATGTTTTTTTAGCAGCAGTCGCATCATTTACATTAAAAATTAAAGCGTTGCTAACATTGGACTCATATGGACATCAAATTCATATTTCAGACTTTGAACAGTTTGAACCCAATATTTTTTACTCTGTCAATCATTCATATATAGGTGCATTGGATTGCAAAAAATCGGAGCATAAAGTATGTAAGGTTGGTAATAAGCAGATAACTACAATGGAAACAGTATTCAGTAATGTAGATTGTGTTTTGACAAACCCTCCTTTTAAGACGGTTAAAGGTATGTCTGATAATCTTAAGCAGTATTTGAAACAATATTATCCGGATTCGAAGTGTGATATGTGTAATGCTTTTATTAGTTTAACGAGTAATATATTAAATAAAAATGGCAAAGCAGGTCTAGTAACACAAAATAGTTGGATTTACCTTGATAGTTTTATTGATTTTAGAAGAGAAATTTTATCAAATTCTTCTATTAAATCAATTATTGAATTAGGCTCAAATGCTTTTTATGATTTATCTGGAGAAAAGGCGAATATTGCATTATTAACATTCGAGAAATCCAATTACGAAAATGATAATTTTATAAAATTAACATCCTTAAAAAATCTACCGCAACAAAAGTATGAACAATTACTTAATACAAAATCTAACATAGAAAATTATACACGTAGGGTATCGCAGTATGAAATCCTTAATACAGAATCTGTTCAATTTGATATGTTTAGTTCGAAAGGACTCAGGGATATTTTAAAAAATTCCTCAACGTATGGAGAATATGCTATTCCAATGCAAGGAACATCCACTGGTAATGCAAAATCTTTAATTGATTTTTATTGGAGGCATATTGGTGATTCGGATTGGGTTCCAGTTAGCAAAGGAGGAGGCTACTCTAGATGGCAAGGATTAAATTATTATTGTGTAAAATGGGGAACGGATGGTGAGTTTATAAAATCACAACCTGGCTCAGCTATTAGAAATGCAGCATATTTCGAAGAAACAGAGTTAGTATTTAGTGATACAGGTACAGCTGGTTTGAATGTTAGGGTCCTTTTACCGGGTCAACTATTTGTCGCATCTGGACCTGGTATTCGTTTGAAATACGGTGATATATATTCACATTTAGCATTTTTAAATTCTCGATTTACTTCATATTTTATAAGACTACTGTCCCCAAAACTAACAATAGCGGCTGGATATATTGCAAAACTCCCTGTAAATGAGAAGCTTCTTATTTCGCCATCACTGGCAAAAAATGCAGAAATGTGTTTAGTAGAAAAAAAGAAACGAATATCCAAGAGACCTATTAATATAGAGTTCGATCTTAAAGATTACCATAGCGAAAAAGAAAGTATTTCTGAGTGTTCTTACGAATGGTTTATGGAAGATATCAATAGTGAGTGGAAGCAATTATGTCATGAACAGGCTATTGAAGATGAAATAGAGTATACTTTTGAATTATGTAAAGAAGATATTGAAACTATAGAAGACCAAGTTGGTAAAAAAATAGTATATTCATTACCTGAAGAAACTATATCTGTTGATGACATTGAAAGTGCTTTAGTTTCATCACTAGATACAAACTGTATGATTTCTCGAACACGGGTTGGAAAAGCTAGCCTAGGCTGTGATGGTATAATAGAGTATTTATCACAAAAAACAGGATTTTCTTGCGAATCCATATACAAGACTCTTAAAAGGAATAATGTTTTTAAAGGCAAAATTGAGACCTTGTATGTTAATTTTTTTCTGCACTCAATTGTTATTAATGCAATAGGGATAGGGGAAAATCTTCTGGATGGTCAGCTTTCGGTAAGCGACTTAACAAATAAGGTTTTAATAAACAATCAAAACTTAGAGTATGAAAGAGTGATGATTACCAAATGGATAACAAATTCATTCACAAAAACACATAAAACGGCTTTTTTAAATAAGCCCTTATATGCCTATTCAAGAGAGTCAGATTCAATAATAAGTATCGGGGGAAAAGAATTTGAATAACATTGCAATTATCATAAACAAAGGGTTTCTTAACTCTAGTTGTAATATTTTGAATAATGACTTTTTAAATGTTAGAGAGGTCAGGAGAACATGGTTTAATCTTAACTATCTTTTCTTTTCAGTTTTAAATCACTCAAGATTATCAAATGAGGATTTAAATAAGAAAGAATTCTCTATTGCAGTATCTGCTATGAACAAAATGGATCTATTATCTAATAATGCAGTTCATTTTTTTAAACAAAATCAAAGGAATATAACTCAAACATTTAGTGGAATTTTGGATAATTGTAAGAAAGAGTTGTCTAATATAGATCTATCTTTATTACATGAGTACTTATTAGGTATTGAGTTAAAAATACAACCTACATGTATTTCTATCGTAGAAGGAAAGAACAATAAAGATATTACAGGTGCTTACTACACTCCGTCTGATTTAGCTCAGGCAGTTGTCGAAAAGGCTTTTAAAAAATATGAAGAAGACAATGGTTTGATTAATAGAAAAATTAGTATAGCAGACTTATCATGCGGAGGAGGTGAATTCTTTAGAGCTGCACAGACATATATGTATAAAGTCTATAAAATTGAACCCCATGACAGTAGTAAATTCTTTTGGGGTATAGATGTTGATCCTATTGCATTACAAAACACAATTTGTTACTTGCTTTCCAAATCACGAAAAAAAGATTGGGAAGAAATAATAAGTCATTTTATTCTTGGAAATCCATTAGTAACAGGAGGCGAAGGTTCATTTGATGAAAAATGTGATATGTATGCCACTGGAAGAATATATTCTCCTTTAATGGGAATTGATTTTTTTGAAATGCACTCTAACCTTCAATTTGATATAGTAATAGGAAATCCTCCTTGGGAAAAAATCCGTTTTGAGGAGAGAAAATTTTTTGCTAACCTTTGTCCCGATATTTCTAAAATCTCTAAAAAAGATAAAAGACGTATAAAAATCGAAGAACTAAGCACCAAGTGGCCAGAAGTTTTTATTTGGGCTAAAGATGTGAATGATGACTATGCCGCAATGAGTAGTTCGAATTTTACACATCCTAAAATAAAATATACAGTTGCTGGTGAGCTAAACACATATGCTCTATTTACTGAGTTGGCATTTGAACTAACCAAACCATCAGGCGTATGTTCATTAATTATAAAAAGTGCATTGGTAACCTCTCCATCTAATAAGAAATTTTGGAATATGATTGTTACTGAAGGGTTTTTGGATTCAATATATCTATTCGATAATAAGAAGAAAATTTTTCCAATTGATTCAAGAGAAAAATTTAGTGTGATTACTTTAACTCATACTTATACATCAAAGTTTTCTTTCATGGCTGGCTTACAGTCTGCAAATGAAATGGCGACTAAGAGTTTTTCGTTGGTTTCCAGCAATGATTTAAAAATAATTAATCCATTTACTAAAATGTTTCCTAATGTAAGTGATACAAAGGATATGCAAATTCTTATAGATACCCATAACAAACTGCCAATATTTGAAACCGTGTATCCTGAATGTCACTTTGGAAGATTGATTCATCTAACAGCACATGCTAATTTTATAGATACTGTACCGTCTGAGACGAATGTTCCTATCTATGAAGGGAAATTTATAGAACAGTATGATGCTCGATTTTCAACATTTGATATGGTAGAAGATGAAAAAAGATATTCCGCAAAGGCTTCTTCACTTAAAAATATAGATACTGGCAACGGTAAGCCTCTCCCTGTAAGTAGATATTTTGTGCAAAAAAGCTTATGGGAAAAATATGAATTGCAGTATCCAGAAAATTACTCTCTATGTTGGCGTAGTCTAACATCTAGTACAAATGCTAGAACAACTTTAGCGATGATATTGCCAAGATGTCCTACTAGTCAGTCTATACAATTGCTACAAACCGAGAGTGAATTAGATTTACTAATGTTACTAGGACTATTTAATTCAATTCCATTTGATTACTTTGTTCGCTTAAAAATGCCGGGAATTGATTTAACACAAAGTGTAATTAAGCAGATTCCTGTTCCGCCTAAGACTGCATATGAGCAAAATATAGTGTTTTTAGATGAAAAAGCTTCTTTAGAAACACATATATTATCTCATTTGTACTATATGTTAAGTAATGAGCCATTAGTTTCAAAATTATTAGAAAACCTAGCCTATCCAATTTATGAAATTGATTTTAGCTTTAACCGTTTGATAGTTAGAAAAAATCTAGATAAATTATTTGCACAGGCTTACGGATTAAGTGAGAGTTCACTAAAAAAAATTATAAAAACATTTCCTAAATATTGAAAAAATGATACGGTTAATATCCGTATCATTTTTTATAGTAGTCCAAATAGTTTGGAATTTCTTCCTGAGCCATTACGAGCTACAACATAGCTTTGAGATTTTAAGTTTTCAATCTGGTCTTCTTCTAATACTGATAAAGAATAATAATCAGTTCGTATTTTTTCGAAAATCATTATTTTGAAGCGCATCCAGTCATCCCCATGAACTTTGTGTAACTTAATGGTTCCATCTGAATTTTGTCCTCTTAATTGAATTCTCCAAGAACCGTTATCAGGAGCAAATTTAATAGTACATGGAGTATAATCTATTCCGTTATAATTAATAGTTATATCTTTTGATATTGTGCCATCCTCTGGATCAATATCAAAAAAAGCAATACCGCCAAGCATGAACTCTGAATTATCGGTTTCATATCTACTTCCGGCTGCAGATCCTCCAGATATGGACCCTAACTTAGATAAATCGAGAATATTTCTTGATCCACCAGTCATAGCTCTTGTTTCAAACCAAATTCTTTCCGAAGCATTTGTTTCTACAATTTCTTCAGTTGCTTGTACAGGTTGTGCATTTCGAGGCGGGTGAATAATTGCACCAGTTGGTACGCGTTGTATTCTAGGTGCTTGCACACCAGCTTGGGTACCAAAAAGAGGAGTTTGGGTGATTCCATTTCGAATATTTCGCCTTCTATTTATAGACAACATTTGTATACGTACCTCACTACGAATATAATCAGCTTCTAACAGTTCTATTAAGTCATTTTCAGATGTAATTTTTTTTGAACATTCGTATGCGTTACTACTATAATGAGCAATTAAGCGATTCAATGAATTATTATATTCTTGTGCAGTAGAATCGGCATTATTGACTTCGAAACAATTGGCACTTTCAAAATTTGTCCAAAGTCCACCACTTGTAAAATTGTTAGAACCAATAGAAAACCACGTTTTTGTATCATCACTTAAAGTATATATTTTTGAATGAAATGTAGTGGCAGGATTCTCTGAATGAATGATGTAAAGAGCGTCACATAAATTAAATAGATTTAATAATGCTTCATAAGAGGTGCCATATAAATCAATCCCAATGAAGGCTTCAATGTACCCCCCTTGTTGCGAAAAATGCTCCATTGCAGGCTTTAACCTCAATACTCCGCTGTTTTTTGCAAATGCAGAAAAAATAGTAAATTTGGTATAACAATCTTCTTCTAATTTTGAAATGATTATATCACCAAGTTGACCGTCAAATGGTTGGTTAAGAATTGACATTAAATTATCCCCCTAACATGATTTTAATGTTATTATACAAGCTTTAATATTAGTATACAAGGTACGTATGCCTAATTCATAGATTAATTGTAAAATAAACTGAGAATTTCATTAAAAGGAGATTCATAATTACGAATTAATACTGTTGTCAATAAAGGAGGTGTTTTCATGGCAACAACCCGCTTAATTTCCATGCATCGAAACAAAGGAAAGTCTATTGCCCGTTGCCTTTCAGACCGTATAGATTATGCATTAAACCCTGACAAAACCCATAATGGTAAATACGTCAGTTCTTATGAATGCGACCCCAAAACAGTAAATGGAGAATTTCTTTTATCTAAGAAAATCTACACTAACATTACAGGCAGAGAACAAGCAAACGATGTAATAGCTTATCAAATACGACAGTCTTTTAAACCAGGTGAAGTTGCACCAGAGCTTGCTAATAAAATAGGCTATGACTTAGCCTTAAAGTTTACTAAAGGAAATCATGGATTTATTGTAGCTACTCATATAGATAAAGCTCATATCCACAATCATATTATATATAACTCTACCTCTTTAGACTGTACAAAAAAGTTTAGAGATTTCTTAGGTTCTGGAAAAGCTGTACGAAAAATATCCGACCGTCTTTGCCTTGAAAATGGACTTTCTATTATTGAAAATCCAAAGCGTGGAAAAAACCATTATGGTAAATGGCTTGGAGATAAAAAACCTATTACTCATTCAGAGAAATTGCGAAACACTATAGATGGAATACTTTCAAAAAATCCCACAGATTTTGATGTTTTTTTATCACAAATGGAACATGCAGGTTACTCTATTAAGCAAGGAAAATATCTTGCCTTTAAAAACAATGATCAGAAGAAATTTATCCGTTTACGTTCTCTTGGAGAGAGTTATACAGAGGAAGAAATCAGAGCAGTTATTAATGAGGAAAAACCTTTTGCTAATAGGAAAACAGCAACTGTAAAATCGCAATCTCCTGTTAATCTCTTGGTGGATATACAAGCAAAATTGCAAGCAGGAAAAGGTGCCGGATATGAACGATGGGCAAAGATTTTTAATTTAAAGCAGATGGCACAGACCATGAATTACTTAACAGAAAATAACTTGCTTGACTATAAGAATTTAGAGAAAAAAGCACAAACTATAACGGATAATTTTAATCAATTATCGATTCAAATTAAAGATGCTGAAAAACGTATGACAGAAATAGGAAATCTTAAAACTCATATCATCAACTATTCAAAAACCCGTGATACTTATACTGCTTATCGTAAAGCAGGGTACTCTAAGAAATTCTATGATGAACATACTACTGATTTACTTTTACACAAAGCTGCAAAGGCTGCTTTTGATGAAATAGAAGGAAAAAAATTGCCTACAGTTAAGGCTCTGCAAGAGGAATATTCTGTACTGCTTTCCGAAAAGAAAAAGGCTTATGCAAAGTACCATTCTATAAAAAAAGAAATGAAGAACATATTGACTGCAAAGGCAAATGTTGACCGCCTTTTAGGGGAGGATATATCGGAGAAAGAAAAAGAAAAACACAAAGAACAAAGGTAATCTTGATTATGATTTTTCAGCTCCCAAAGGGAGCGTAGCCACACAATTTATTGTGTGTTCAATGGGGATTGGGGATACTCCCCAACAAGCAGATTTGGCAAAATTCCGCAAGGGAATTTTATGCAAAATCGCAAGGTGTGTACCACCTTGCCCTGCTTGCCACAATTATTTCTAAATAGAATACAAAAGAAAAAGAACGGTTAATTCTCCGTCCTTTCCTCTGATTTGGCTTCTTTTATTCCTTTTGCGGTAGCAGTCATAATAACTAAATCTTTGCCGTCCATTTCATCAATAAGGCTTTCAAGTTGTCTACGCTGTGATGATTTATTTGCTTCTTTATCTGGAAAAAAGAATTGGTCTACTGATACATCTAAAATAGTAACAAGTTCATAAAAAATTTGCAGACTTGGATGCTGTCCACTGTTCTCAATAGATGCAATATATCGAGGAGCAATGTTCATCATATCCGCTAATTGATTTCTTGACATTCCCTTTGCATTTCTTGCCTCTTTTATAGCTTGACCTAAAGCCTTAAAATCATATTTTTCAACTTTTCGTTTCATAATTTACTTCACCCTACTACATTTTACTGTTCATCCTTTCGTTTTGGATATGAGTACACATATCATGTGCATGACAATAATAAATCACATACTTGTGTTGAGAATATTCGGATGTCCGTATATAATGTTAAATAATATAGAATTAAAAGGATTGGTGAATATGGATTATATTTCTGCACCAGAAGCAGCAAAAAAAGTGGGGAATTTCAGGATGTAGTGCAAAAATTATGTGAGGGAAAGCTGTATATCGGGAGTTAAAAAGTTTAGCCTTATGTTGCTTATACCTAAAGATGCGGGAAACCTGCTGATGGGAGAAGAAAACAAAACAAACAAGAAACCATTTGAAAGGGGTTAAATACTATGGAACATAAGATTCTGTTAATAGAAGATGATACATTAATTGCTAATTTACTTGCAACCCATATTGAGAAATATGGTTATACATGCATCATAGCAAATGATTTTGATAATATACTTGATATTTTTATTGAGGAAAATCCTCATGTGGTTTTGCTTGATATTAACTTGCCTAAATATGATGGTTATTATTGGTGTAGGAAAATTCGGCAAATCTCCAATCAACCTATCATTTTAATTTCTGCCCGAAATAGTGAAATGGAACAGGTAATGGGAATAGAAAGTGGGGCTGATGATTATATTACAAAGCCTTTTTACAATGATGTTGTGATAGCGAAAATCAAAAGTCAGATTAGACGCATATACGGTGAATACTCAAAAGATAGTCAAACGCATACTTTGATAAGAGGTAATACTTCTTTAAATTTGGACACAGTACGTTTATCTACACCAATACGGGAAGAAGTATTGACGGTAACGGAACTTAGGCTCTGCCATATACTTTTTGAAGCTTTTCCTAATGTGGTAACAAGACAGCAACTTCTTTCAGTAATTTGGGATGAGGAAAGTTTTGTAGAAGAAAACACACTTACGGTCAATGTTAAAAGATTACGGAAAAAGTTGGAAACAATTCAATCTTCCTTGGAAGTGAAAACCATCCGTGGAATTGGCTATCAATTGATGGAGGAAGGTAAATGAAACTGTTTATAAAAGAACATCTTAGTTTCGTTTTTCTATATTTGATTACCTTTCTTGGCTTACCCATTGTTATTGAAAAATTAGATGGTTTTGGTAATCATTATGAGAAGTCGGCAAAGCTTGGAAATACATTTGCCTGTTATTCACTTGCAAAATTAATCCTTGCAGAAGAAAATCTAACTAGTGAGGACATTAAAAGAGCAATTGAATATTTAAAACAAGCATCAGAAAGTGGAAATCAATTTGCGCACTACTCTCTTGGTAAGGTTTATCTTAATGGAAATTTTGTAGAGAAGGATATTTATAAGGCTATAGAGTTATTTAAATTATCATCAGAGCAGGGTAATGAGTATGCTCAGTTTTTCCTAGATAATATGGACAAATTTCATAACCCCTCTGTTCCACTTGCAGTATCAAAACTGTTTCACCATATGAGTAAGACATTTGAAGATAATATTCCATTAAAATCATCAGGAGTAGGAATTAAGATAGATAGTAAGCTTATGAGAAAGTTAAGGGAAAAGAAAATGGCACAAGGACATAAGAAAGATGATCATGAGCAGGAACAGAATATAGAGCTGTAGAATTCAAAGGGAGGTAATTATGTCTACTTACATTCACTTTACAGAGGAACAAAAGCAAAGAGCAAATTCAGTTGATCTTGTGGAATTTCTAGAAAGGCAGGGAGAAAAACTACTGCGTTCAGGGAGGGAAAAAAGGTTGGCTAGTAATCGTAGCATAACCATCAGGGGAAATAGATGGTATGACCATGAAACAGGAGAAGGTGGCCTAGCAATTGATTTCCTGCAGAACTATTATGGATTCAGCTTTCCTGATGCTGTAACAAAATTACTTGGTGAACAGGGAGAAAAAATATATAAAACAGCAGACATAAAAGAGCAGGAAGAGAGAAAGCCCTTTGTCTTACCTCAAAAGCATTCTGATATGCGTAGAGTTTATGCTTATTTAATTAAACAAAGATATATTGATAGGGAAATAATAAGTTTCTTCGTTAGGAATAAAATTCTTTACGAAAGCTGTGAACTATCTAGAGATAAAACAAAGGAATATCATAATGCAGTATTTGTTGGCATTGATGAAAATGGAACTCCCCGCCATGGACATAAGCAGGGAATTTATACAATAGGTAGGAGTTTTAAAGGAAATATAGAAAGCAGCGATCCTTGCTATAGCTTTAATTATACTGGGAAAAGTAATAAGCTTTATGTATTTGAAGCACCAATCGATATGCTTTCATTTATCACAATATATCAAAGAGATTGGCAACACGATAGCTATGTATCATTATGTGGAGTATCTGAACAGGCGATGCTGAAAATGATTGAAATAAATTCCCATCTTAATCATGTAATACTATGCTTGGATTATGATATAGCTGGAATAGAAACCACTGAAAAATTCTATGATATATTAGTTGATAGGAAAATAAGATGTGATAAACTTATGCCTAAATATAAAGATTGGAATGAAGACCTGAAAGCAAGTCTTAATCTCTTTGCAATATCAGCAGAGGAACACCCTCAATATACTTTACGGGATAGAATCTGTTCAGAGATTTATGAACTGATGTCTGAATTTAAAAATACAGATAACTCACTGTCAAAATTATATAAATTATTCTATAAATGCAAAACAAGTACTGCGGAGCAGATAGTTGAAGTTTTAAAACAACTATCTGCTTTTTCTTTGCTTTTAACAGAGAGGGAATATAAACAAATGGGAACTAGTCAAGGTATAGATACTGTTCAAAATAGATTATACTATGGATTTAAAGCATATGAGAATCGTAGCAGACTGAATAGCCGATTAGATATGATTGAACAAGAGATTATGAAAGTCAGCAAGTATCAAGGAATTCTATCTGAAAGGGAAAAAGAAAGTATAGCAAAAAGCTATGAATCCATTGCCCAACATAGTTTAAAAGCAATTATTTTAATTGAACTTCAAGAACTAAAGCAGGAACAAAAACAAATCAAGGAGATAACTATGCAATAGAAGCAAGGATAAATCCTATAATGTGATTTAAAAATGTAGGAAAGAAAAGGGGGACTGATTTATGGAATCACAAGTATATCTTCTTATAGGTATAGCAGCTTTGATGTTTATTGTAATAGGTGGTATTTCACTAATTGCACACTATTATACACTAAATGGAATCAAATCAAAAACAGTTGGTGATGGTCAGCATGGTACAGCTAGATTTGCTACTAAGAAAGAAATTATAAAAACTTATAAGCATGTACCATTTAATGTTTCAGATTGGAGGAAAGGAAAAAATCTACCGACAGAGCAGGGGATTATAGTAGGATGTAAAGGGGCTAAAAATAATGTAAAAGCAATTGTAGATACTGATGATGTCCATTGTCTTATGATAGGGGCAGCGGGTGTAGGAAAGACTGCATTTTTTCTATATCCGAACCTGGAATATGCATGTGCAACGGGTATGAGTTTTATAACCACAGATACAAAAGGAGATCTTGCCAGAAACTATGGGAGGATCGCTAAAGAATGCTACGGATACAACATAGCAGTTATAGACTTAAGAAATCCCACACGAAGTGATGGCAATAACTTATTGCATTTAGTTAACAAATATATGGATAGATACAGAGAAGATAACAATAATATTTCTGCAAAGGCAAAGGCTGAAAAGTATGCGAAGATTATTTCAAAAACCATTATAAATTCCACAGGCGATAGTTCTGCCTATGGTCAAAATGCTTTCTTTTATGATGCAGCTGAAGGACTTCTAACAGCGGTTATTTTACTTATTGCAGAGTACCTTCCACCCACCGAGGAAGATGGGGGAAAAGTGGACGTAAGACATATCATCAGTGTATTTAAAATGGTGCAGGACTTAATGGCACCAAGTAAGGTAAAGGGAAAGAGTCAGTTTCAATTATTGATGGATAAACTTCCCCCAGAGCATAAGGCAAGATGGTTTGCGGGAGCAGCTTTAAACTCTGCTGAACAAGCAATGGCATCAGTTCTATCTACAGTTCTGTCAAGACTGAATGCCTTTTTAGACACAGAAACTGAGCAGATTTTATGTTTTGATACAACAATTGATGCAGAAACCTTCTGTAATAAGAAATCTGCAATCTTTCTTATACTCCCAGAAGAAGATGTGACAAAGTACTTTATGGTCAGCTTATTTTTACAACAGTTCTATCGTGAAATATTAACAGTAGCAGATGAAAATGGTGGTAAGCTACCAAACCGTGTCATGATTTATGCAGATGAAATCGGTACAATACCAAAGATAGAATCCTTCGAAATGATGCTTAGTGCAGGTCGTTCCAGAAAGATATCTTTAGTTCCTATCATTCAATCCTTTGCACAGCTTGATAAAAACTATGGGAAGGAAGGTAGTGAAATTATAACTGACAACTTACCATATTTGGAGGATTTGCACCAAATTCAGAAACTGCTCAAGTTCTATCCAAATCCCTTGGCAGCAGAACTGTAATGAGTGGAAGTATTAGCAGGGGTAAAAATGATCCTTCACAAAGTTTGCAAATGATGGAGAGGCCACTACTAACAGCCGATGAACTAAAATCTTTGCCGAAAGGAAACTTTGTTATCATGAAAACAGGTGTGAATCCCATGAAGACAATACTCCGTCTATTTTTAGATTGGGGTATTTCTTTTGGTGATCCATATATTATGGAGGAAAAGTCACGTCGTAAAGTAGCATATGCAGATAAGGAAACTTTGGAAAAAAATATTATGCTTGGAACGGAAGAGATTGAGGAATTGGAATTTGAAGAAGAAAAAAGTAAGGGAGGTATGGTAAGTACACAGAGTATATTATCAAAAACTGAAATAAGAGAAAATAAACGAAGGCCGACACTAAGAACATAGGAGGGAAAGATTTGAGTTATTTTGGAACAATTTATTTTTACTCTTCTGATGAACTACCAGCCCGTGCAAAAACAGTGTATATGTATTTAAAAGATAGAAGTGATGCAAAAGGTGAATGCTGGCCAGCCATAAACACCATTGCAAGGGAAACTTCTATGTCAAGAAGTACAGTGAAACGAGGCATAGGGGATCTTATACGGTGTGGTTTGCTTACTAAGGAATCACGTTATAGGGAGAATGGTGGGAATACCTCCAACCGATATTTTTTAAAGAAATAATTCTGTATATAAAAAAAGACAAGCTATCCACCAAGGTGGTAGTTTGTCTTTTTGAGTGTGCCAGGCATGGCACTAATCTAGCTAGTGAAAGTCTAGCCACGGGTATTTACCACCAAGTGTAGTGAACCACAAGTTGGTGTCAGTAATGACATGGATGAAGGAAGTGGTGTAGCGAAATTCTCGAGCCTACGAACAGAAACTTGATAAGGCGATTAGGTGGGTGAGGTTGCTCAACAAACTTAAGCCCAAAAGGTAAACGTAAACCGAAGTTGTAAATCAAGAGGTTGTGGAATGAAAGATTAGTGTCTTACCCTGGGAGGCCCTACCCACATATCAAACGTTCAAAACGTTTCGATATGGTCGAAAAAGGTTTAGGGAGGGAGTCAGATGAAGTCATAGTAGGCTTATAGCTGAAGGACTGAAGCGATTTATAGTACAAATCGATACTTATAAAATATTACATTAGCCAGAAATCCGATGGATGAGAAGAGTAGGAACGTAACCGAGGGATACCATTTATATTGAGAGGGGCGATATGTAGGAATCTTATAGTAGAAAGAGGAGTAACAACAATGGGATTAATGGAAGTGATATTATCAAAGGAAAATCTAAACCAAGCCTATAAAAAGGTAGTTGCCAACAAAGGTGCAAGTGGGATAGACGGAGTTACCGTTGAAGAACTGGGAAGCTATATCAGAGAAAATCAGGAAGAAATAAGGAATGCACTTAGAAACAGAACTTATTTCCCAAAACCAGTACGAAGAGTGTATATACCCAAAGGGAATGGTAAAAAGAGACCTTTAGGTATCCCAACTGCATTAGACAGAACAATTCAACAAGCAGTGGCACAACCAATAATAGACATCTATGAAAATGTATTCAGTGAATACAGTTATGGCTTTCGTCCAAACAGAAGTTGTCATGATGCAATCCGACAAGCACTCGAATACTTAAATAGTGGATATGAATGGGTAATCGACATCGATATTGAGCAATTCTTTGATAAAGTAAATCACGATAAATTAATTCAAATTCTTAGAGAACAAGTAAAGGATAGCAATGTCCTAAATCTTATTCGTAAATATCTACGAGCAGGAGTAATGGAGGAAGGAATTATCAAAGCCACCAAAACTGGCGTACCTCAAGGTGGACCAATCTCAGTAATACTTTCAAATGTGTACCTTGATAAGCTAGATAAAGAACTAGAACAACGAGGTTTGCGTTTCGTAAGATACGCAGACGATGTGCTGATATTTACAAAAAGTGAAAAAGCAGCAAATAGAGTTATGACTTCGATATCAAGTTGGATTGAGAGAAAGTTATTTCTGAAAGTGAACGCAACAAAATCAAAAGTAGGCAGGCCAATGAGAACCAAGTACCTAGGATTCACATTCTTAAAGAATGGTGGACAGTGGAAAGTGAAACCTACCAATGAGAAGAAAGCGAACTTATATCAAGTAATGCGTGAATATCTCAAAAGAGGAAAAGCAACTTCAAGACCACTGGCAGTAACGATAAGAAGAGTAAATCAAATCGTTATGGGCTGGATAAATTATTTTCGAATTGGAATGATGAAACAATTTATGGAGGAGTTTGGACAATGGCTTAGACATAAAATCAGAGTAATTGTAATAAAACAATGGAAAAGGCCAAAGACCATTTTCAGAAATCTGTCTTACTTGAATAGGAAATATAAGAACGGATTCAACGAAGAAAGTATCTTCAAAGTTGCCAATTCACGATTGGGTTTGTACAAAAGCTGTGGTATGAATGTGGTGAACTACATTCTAAGTCCAAATCTGCTAGAAACAAAAATAAAGGACGGAGCTGGTTTGCTCAATCCTTTAAAATATTATCTAAGAAAAGTTGGAATATAAATTGGAGAGCCGTATACGAGACCCGTACGTACGGTTCAATGAGAGGGAGATAATTCTTAGCAATTATTTCTCTACTCTATTGGACTGAGGTGGAGTTCATGGTGAACCAACAAGAAGGACTCACTTTAAGAATATATTTATAGCCAGAAAAAGAACAAGATATATAAGTAATAATATAAATAGGTATAGTAAAAATAGTAACTCATTAATTATTCATAATTTTAATATTAAAAAAATGTATTATTAATATGATAAGTAATGGGTGTTTTATAATAATATATGTATATAAAGTTACTTTTGCCAGATAATATTGGATTCTACAACTTGACAGTTTATACTAATTTGCTCTATAATGAAACTGGACGGCTGTCCGAACTATGTTGGAGGAAGATTAGATGGATAATAAACTAGAAAACTTAAATCAATCTCAAAAAATATTAAATGCAGCATTTAAATGTATATCTGAAAGAGGATATGCAAGCGTTTCCTTACGGGATATTGCTGATGAAGCAGGGGTCGTATTGAGTCAGCTAAATTATTATTATAAAAACAAAGAAGGATTGTTTACTGAGATAATAAAAACTCTTGCCCAACAATATTTGAATGAAATTGAGGATAACTTAAAAAAGGGAGAGACAGAAAAAGAGAAAATGATGCATTTAATTGAATATTTTCAGGAAATGTTAAAAGAAAAGCCTGAATTATTCAAACTACTTTTTGATTTAACCAGTATGGCACTTTGGTCAGAATCTTTTAAAGAGCTTTTAAATGATCTTTTCAATAATGTAGTCAACTTAATAGAAACATATATTATTACTGATTTTTCTGATGAAAGAAAATTAAAATATAAATCTCCTATTACACTATCTAGGATGATGTTAGGCACTTTGTTTGGAATGTCTATACAAGTAATGCTGGCTAATGGAGAAGAGGATATGATTGATTCGCTATCATCATTAAAAGCATTATTTGAATAAAATAAGATTGTATATGTATAGAAGGACAAATATAATTTACTAAAAAGGGGCAATGGATAGGCTACACTTAATAGGACAGATCTTTACTTAACATGGTACAATAAAATCAGGAGGAGATTTTAATGGCCAGAAGGCGTTACGATGAAGATTTTAAAAAACAGATAGTAAAGATCTATAACCAAGGAAATCACAGCTACAGAAGTCTAGGAGATGAATATGGTGTAGCTGCTCCTACAATCAGAACCTGGGTACTAAGGTATAATAATTCTAATTCCTTTGATGTAGATGATAATAGAACTGAAGAGGAGAAAGAATTAATAGAGCTTAGAAAGAAAGTAAAACAGCTTGAAATGGAGAATGATATTTTAAAGCAGGCAGCACTACTACTAGGCAAAAAGTAGACCTTATCATTTGTAATAGAGAGAAATACAGTATTAGTGCAATGTGTGAACTTTTAAAGGTCCAGAGAAGTTTAGTATATTATCATTTAAATAAAGAGCCCTCTAACTCTTGCAAAGAAGGAGCTATAATTACAGACCACGTTAAAGATATCTTCAGACGCAGTAGAAATAACTATGGAACAAGAAAGATAAAAAAAGAACTAGATAAACTAGGATATAAAGTTTCTGGAAGAAGAATATCTAGAATTATGAAAGAAAACTCCCTAGTATCTAACTACACAGTAGCTCAATACAAGGTTCACAAAACTACCTGCAATGAGTCTGACGCTCCAAACATAGTAAATCGAGAGTTTGACAACAGGGACAAGCTAGAAGTAGCTGTAAGCGATTTAACTTATGTCAGAGTTGGTGGCAAATGGAACTATGTCTGCACTTTAATAGACCTATTTAATAGAGAGATTATTGGTTATTCAGCAGGCGCTAATAAGGATGCTGAGCTCATAGAAACTGCACTATTAAGATGTAGATATCCATTAAAAGATATAAGTATATTTCACTCAGATCGTGGTAATGAGTATGATAATGCGCTAATAGATAATATTTTAAGTACCTTTAAAGTAGATAGATCCTTAAGTAGAAAAGGAAATCCATATGATAATGCTGTAAGTGAAGCTACGAATAAAGCCCTAAAAATAGAATTTATATATCAACATAAATTTGAGACACTAGAACAGCTACAATTAGAGTTGGCAGAGCATGTTTATTGGTACAATAATCAAAGGATTCATGAGTCTTTAGATTATATGACACCAATTGAATATAGAGAATTAAATACTATTAAACTAGGAAAAGTATCCTAGTTATTAAGCAAAATCTATGTTAAGTAGAGTTTTGTCTAAAAAGGGGTTGCCATTCCACAAGCTAATTAAAGGATGATTTATTATGACGATTATTATTAATTTAGACAACCATTTATTGCAACAAAAATTAAGTTCATCTGAGTTAGCAACAAATATAAATATTACAAAATCAAACTTATCTGTTATAAAAAACAACAAAGCGAAATTGATACGATTTTCAACACTTAATTCAATTTGTAAAACGTTGAATTGCCAGCCTGGAGATATATTAAAGTATGTTCCTGATACAAAAAAATTATAATTTGCTTGAACATCAAAGATAAGATTAGTTAAAAGAAAAGTTAAGGAATAGAAAAGAAAAAAATTAAACTCTAATTAAAATACTTTTTAATATTACCTAGTAATTTAACAATTAAATTAATACGGACGTATGAGTTACAACTACTTGTAAGGAGCAAATTCATAAAATACGTTCCTAAAAATTGAAGAGTTAATATTATTAATGAATCTATTGAATTTAAAGGAGTGAGTTAAATGTTGAATTCATTTGAAAATGTACTAAATTTGGGGTTAGGGCTCATATTGTATTCCAGTGAGAAAATTGAAGATATGGTAGAAGAGTTAGTTAGTAAAGGTGAAGTGGCAAAAAAAGATGCACGTCAGTTTGCAAGTGAACTTGTCAAAAAAGGAGAAGAGCAACGAGAAGAATTTAAAAATCTAATTCAAGAAGAGTTAAGAAAAGGTCTCGAAAATGCAGATATTGCAAAAAAAGAAGATATATTGACAAGTGATGAAATTAGGCAAATAGTAAGAGAACAAATACAGCAGGTACTTTATGAACAAGGAGTTTTTCAGAGTGAGGAACAAGAAAACGAATAAACATGAAGGAATATTGACGGATTTAGAAGGGAGGAAGAAATCCTACAACAGTTGGTTTGTAATGTTGGATTATTATAATGGGTTACGGTAAGATAAAAATCGGAAGATACAGGGAAATTATCACTGTTTTCACGAGATATGGATTTGGAATGTTCTTTAAGCGATTTAGTTTCCACCCTTTTTCAATATCAAGAAATAGTAAGTCGAATTTTAGAGATAATGATGACAACTGTAATGCTTCTGCAGGGAAACGCCTAAGGCTGGCATTGGAATCGCTGGGTCCGACATTTATAAAGTTGGGGCAGCTTTTAAGTGTAAGGCAGGATATTTTGCCAGCCGATATAATTGAAGAACTAAAAAAACTTCAAGATCTTGTGCATCCTTTTCCATTTTCTGAAGTTAAGGAGCTTATTGAAGCGGAATTTAATGATGAACTTGAAAATATTTATAAAGAATTTGATATTGAGCCATTGGCTGCAGCCTCCATATCTCAAGTTCATCGTGCAATGCTTTTTTCTGGAAAGCAGGTTGCGGTAAAGGTTCAGAGACCTGGAATAGAAGAAATTATTGATTTGGATCTGGATATTTTAAAAGATATGGCACATTTTATTGATGGTCACACAAAGTATGGTAAAATATACGATTTTAGTAATATGGTCGAGGATTTTGGAGATATAATAAAATCGGAGCTTGACTTTACAAAAGAGGGGGAGAATTCCGACACCTTAATGCACAATCTTAGCCGTGACAAAGGTGTGACAGTGCCAAAAGTAAAATGGATTTATACGACTAAACGAATCCTTACCATGGAATACGTTGAAGGCATAAAAGCTAGTGATCTGGATGCTTTAGCACAGGCAGGCATAGACCCAAAAAATATTGCTGAAACTATTTCCACATCAATATGCAATCAAATACTTTGGGATGGTTTTTTTCATGCTGATCCACATCCAGGTAATATTCAGATTCTGACAGATGGAACTATTGTCCTGCTTGATTTGGGTATGGTGGGGTATCTAAACGAATTAAGTAAAGCTGCTATTGTGGATTTTTTTATAGGTATAGTTTATAGGGACAGTCAAGCTGTGGTTAATGCCATCACCCGTATGGATGCTTTTACCGAAGAGAGTGATATAACGAATTTCAGAAAAAGTATTGATATATTGATTGGAAAATATCTTGACAAGCCAATGGATAAAATAAAAATTGATGAATTACTAAACGATATTTTTCATATAGCATTTTTAAATCATATAAAAACTCCAAATGAATTTGCAATATTGGGCAAGACATTGGGAACTCTCCAAGGTCTTATTGAAATATTAGCTCCTGAAATAAATCCCATAATGATTGCCGAGCCTATTGCCAAGAAACTATTCTATCAATCATTATCGTATAAAAATGTAAGCACACATATAAAAAGGAGTTTATTAGAGTATCACAATCTTTTTAATGAATTTCCGGCTGCAATCCGTAATATTCTGAACAAAACAGAAAATGATAACTTTACCATTCAATTCGAAATGAAAGAAACAAATATGTTTCCTAAAAGGTTGGAACGCAGCCTCAACAGAATGTCTTTCAGCCTTATATTGCTTGCTATAAGCATTATTATTGCTGGAGTGTTAATCAGCTCAAGCTTTATAGCTGACACAAGCACTGAAATGTATTTATTTAATGCTAAAGTATTAAAATCAGGATTGCTGTTGTCAATCATTATACTCTTGGGACTTGTCATCTCCATGGTTCGATCACGTCGCTGAAAAAGATATAGTATTGAACCCAATTCTTCAATATAATATCGTTAAAGTTGATTATTTCTATCGGAGCCTATTTGTGTACATATCAAAAGCTTCTCAGTATTTTGCTAAGGGATTAATATTTACATATCTTTTTGTGGCAGCAGTTTTTGAAAACCGTAGAATGTTGCTGTTCCCACGATATTAGCGACCTCTTTTTCAGTAAGATTTACTTCATTCTTCAGCCATAGAAGGTAGGCAGAAGTCACACCTGCAGAATAGAATTCAGCATATAGTTCGAGTTCATTATGAGACATATTTAGTTCAGTTGCCATCGCTTCTACTGCGACACTTTTTACGATATTTTTAATCTCTTCCCAAAACGGGGAAAAGGAGGGCATTTTTACCATATGGCGATAAAGTTCAATATCCTCATCTATGAGGAGGTTTAGCGATTCAAACAAGGAAGTAATGTCAAAGGATCGATCAAAAAAATCATTCTTTTCTAATATCAGGAGTAATTTGCTAGTTAGCTCCTGATAAAATTCATTTATAAGACCTTCTATAGAGTCATAGTGCAGGTAAAAGGTCTTCCTGTCAATATTGGCCTGTTTTGCAATTTCTGTAACAGTAATTTTGGGTGCATTTTTTTTCTTGATTATTGAGATAAATGCCTCCCTAATTGCTGTTTTTGTTTTGGTAATTCTGCGATCCTCAATCATAAGACACCCCACTTTCAATATTTTTGTTGATTAAACCACATATGAAGATAAACTGGCAATTGAATAGTTTATTATAGCCTATTATAATACACATATGAAGAATAATCAACAGGTGTCCATTATAATAGACCATAAATATGTAAAAGTTAGGATAACTTATGGATTGTGGATTGTTTTTTGTTGCAATAAATTACCCGTATGACGAGATACCTGAAATTTAAGAGGAATATTCAACTAGAAGGGAGTGATTGGTATTGATAAACAACTTTATCAACCCAACGGGGTAGGATTGGTCTTAGAGGGCGGAGCTCTTCGTGGAGTTTTCACGGCTGGTGTACTGGATTATTTCATGAAAAAAGGACTAAAACTTCCTTATGCAGTGGGAGTTTCTGCAGGAGCATGTAATTTAATTGGATATGCCTCACATCAAATTGGGTATACGAAAAACTGCATGATTCAGAGAGAGGTTAAAAATCACTATTTTGGTGTTAATCAACTAATTCATGCAAAAACGATAATTAACTTAGATCGAATTTTTTATGAATATCCTTATAATCAACTTCCATTTGATTTTAAAGCTTTTTTTGATTCTGATATTCGTACTGAGTTTGTCGTGACTAATTGTGATACAGGAAAAGCTGAATATTTAAGTGAAAGTAGTAATAATTATCGGCTTAGTACTTTGGGGAAAGCATCTGCCAGTGTGCCGCTGTTCTCTAAAATGGTGGAGCTGGATGGTAAAAAATATCTTGATGGCGGATTATCAGATTCTATTCCTATAGAACGTGCAGTTAAACAGGGTTATTCGAAAAACATAGTTGTTTTAACTCGCCGGCTTGGAGCCATGCCAACGATGAATTATTATCAGAGGGTATTGTATCAAACATTTTACAAAGATTTTCCGAAACTACTGGATGCAATTTTTAACAGACCAGAAATGTATAAACGACAGATTATGTTGTTGGAATGCCTGAAAGAAGACGGAAAAGTGTTTATAATCCGACCTGAGCTTCCAGAGATAAAACGCTTTGAAACAGACCCCGACAAATTAGAATCATATTATAATCATGGTATAGAAATTGCGAAATCATGCTGGAAAGATCTCCAATCCTATTTATCTAATGATTTACATGAAAGACCAATGAGAGGGTATTAAATAAATTATAATTATTAATTATATTTTGAGAGGAGAATTATACATGAATATCAATGATAAAGTAAAAGCTTTTGGTATCACACAAGCTATCAACTATTTGGAAAAAGATCCTGAAAGGAATATCCCAAAGTTGATGGAAATGGCAGACCGTTTTATGTCTAAAGATGAGTTTACCCAACAGCGTGATGCGATTAGGGCATCAATCGAAAAAAAAGATAATTGGTATCAATTACTTATGAGAATATATGAGCTGGATAATGGGGCAAGATCTACTTTTTTTAACAATTTTATATTGAATGAAAATGTATTTGGATGGCCACAACAGGAAAAGAATCGTGAAAAATTCAAATGCAATATTCCATGGACTATTTTGCTGGATCCCACTTCTGCATGCAATCTGAAATGTAAAGGATGTTGGGCTGCAGAATATGGTCATAAACTAAATCTGTCCTATGAGGATATAGATTCAATTATTGAGCAGGGCAAAGCTTTAGGTATATATTTTTATATTTATACTGGTGGTGAACCATTGGTTCGTAAACAAGATTTAATGCGTTTGTGTGAAAAACATTCTGATTGTGTATTCTTATGCTTTACAAATGCAACATTGATTGATGAGGAGTTTTGCCAAGAATTACTGCGGGTAAAGAATTTTATTCCTGCGATTAGTTTGGAGGGGTTTGAAGAAGCCAATGACAGCCGACGTGGAGAAGGTGTTTATTCTAAAGTAATGAAGTCCATGCAGCTTTTGAAAGAAAATAAGTTACCCTTCGGTATTTCGGTTTGTTATACCAGCGTCAACTATAATGATGTTACCAGTGAAGAGTTCTATGACAAAATCATAGATATGGGAGCTCTTTTTGCATGGTTCTTTCATTATATGCCAGTAGGAAAAAGTGCTATAGCGGAATTAATGGTAACACCTGAGCAAAGAGTTGAATTGATGGAGAGAATAAGAAGGTTTCGTAGGACAAAGCCAATATTTACCATGGATTTCCAAAATGATGCACAACACGTAGGAGGCTGTATTGCAGGTGGACGACGTTACCTTCATATTAATGCCGCTGGTGATGTTGATCCTTGTGTATTCATACATTATTCAAATGCCAATATTCATGATTGCACTCTCCTAGAAGCACTTCAGTCTCCTATTTTCATGGCTTATCACGATGGACAGCCCTTCAATGAGAATATGCTTAGACCATGCCCTATGCTTGAAAACCCTGAAATCTTACCTGAAATGGTCAGAAGAACAGGCGCTTATTCAACGGATCCTGAAGCTCCGGAAAGTGCAGAAGAATTGTGTGCCCGTACAATTGATTATTCTGAAAAATGGGCTCCTGTAGCTGAACAAATCATGTATGAGCGCGCTTGTTCTAAAGACTGCTCTCAGTTTTTAAAGGTAGAAGAGAGGGTATAACAATGTCTTATCAAATTGTTACTGATGCTACAGCTGATATGGATTATAGTTTGTTGGATGCTCATGTAATTCCAATGAAGGTGTATATGAATCAAAAGGAGTTTCTATATGGTCCAGATGGTAATATTAGTGTCAAAACATTTTATGAAGCATTGCGAGAAGGAACCATAGCCACTACATCCCAAATTACTCCTTTTGAATTTAACTATGTTTTTGAAAAATATATGGCAGGGGGAAAGGATGTTTTATATTTAGCATTCTCTTCAGGTATGTCAGGAACCTATCAAAATGCTCTTCTTAGTGCAATTGAGTTAATGAAGGAATACCCACAGCGGCGTATCATATGTGTTGATACACTCTCAGCATCAGTAAAAGAAGGATATCTAGTCTATGAAGCTGTGAAGAGAAAGAAAGAAGGAATGAAAATAGATGATTTAGCAAACTGGGTGATGGGAAAAAGAGTGAAAATACACAATAGATTTATAGTAGACGACCTTGAAACATTGAAAAGAGGAGGGCGTATTTCTAAGGTTACCGCTTTAACTGGGATGGCGCTTCAAATTAAACCAATCTTGGAAATCAACGAAGAAGGAAATTTGCAGCTTATTAGGAAGGATAGGGGTAGAAAAAAATCAATAAAGTCATTGTTTTGCTATTATAAAGAAAAGAAGAGAGAATACGGTGAAGACACAGTTGTGATTGGGCATGGAGATTGTATGGACGATGCAATAATACTTAGTGGCTATATTCATGAAAAATTCCCTAATACAGGCATTATAATTACACCAGTTGGGCCAGTCATAGGAGCTCATACTGGTTCAGGTATGCTATCAATTGCCTTTAACGGTGATTAGGGTCATATCTAAAAATAGCAGAATGAGCGATAAAAGAATCTACAGTATAAGGGTATTATGAATCAAGGAAAGTTTCAATTTCATCAAGAAAGTACCCTTATACAATAGGAGGAGATCCCCTAAATGACAATAGAACAAAAAAAGAATTTTATTATAAATTTTATTTATTTAGCCATGGTTATTGGTATTATATATATTTTCATAAAGCATATTTTTGTTTTGATTATGCCTTTTTTAATTGGATTTATAGTAGCATTGCTATTACGTCCGGCTATAAATTTTACAGCTGAAAAGTTTCATATTCCGCATAAAGCTGCTGCAGTTGTCTTGATTTTATTGTTTTATAGTATATCAGGTCTGCTTTTATCATGGATTGGTGTATATTGCCTTGCTGAAATAAAGGACGGTATTACTAGGATTCCAGAAGCGTATGTGCTATATATTGAACCTGTAATTAATGATCTTTTTACGATTATAGAAGAAGTATCCACGGATATTGATCCAAGTATTGTTAGTGTAATCCAAGACATATCAGCTTTCCTATTTAAATCGGTAGATTCACTGGTTTCTAAGATATCCTCAACAGTAATTCAGTTTATATCATCATTTGTATCTTTCTTGCCGAGCTTATTTTTAGGAATCGTATTCGCAATAATTTTTTCGTTTTTTATTGCTATAGATTACAATAAGATTATTGATTATATTTCAGAAAAATTCAAACCCAAAACTCAGAGTTTTATCAATGAAGTTAAAGGGTTTGCTACTGAAATTGGTCTTAAATATCTAAAAGCATATTTAATTTTAATGGGGATAACATTTGTAGAGCTAGCATTAGGTCTTTCTATATTGAAAGTAGACAGAGCTGTCAATATTGCTGCACTAATTGCAGTCATTGATTTTCTTCCGATACTGGGGACTGGAGGGATTATTATACCATGGATTATTTTTGAAGTTATAAAAGGTAACTTATCGTTTGCATTTGGTCTTACTATATTATATCTTATTATAACGGTTGTGCGTAATATATTAGAACCAAAATTGATAGGAGATCAAATTGGTTTACACCCTATTGTTATGATAGTTTGCATGTATATAGGGCTGAAAAGTTTTGGGTTTGCAGGTCTTATTATTCTGCCTGTAATCATAGCATTCCTTAAGCATCAATATGATACTAATAAGTTCCAGTATTTCAAGCAAATGTAAAACTGAATCAAGACACTGATGTGGGGTCAATATAGATCATTCCATAATTTATTATTAGATTTAGCGATATTAATTTTAAGAATGGAAATAACAATATAGAAATATTGAAAGTCTTCAGACATAAAATAGTATGATAATTTTCAGTAAGATTAAACCAAATATATGCGTGAGGTAGTATATGAATATAGTAGATTATACAGAATCAAAGATGGATAGTTTTAAAGATGCTCAGTTTAATCAGGTGGATAGCTTAATTCTATCACAGTTTGCCTATGTCTATTTTAGCAATGTGATACCAAGTATCCAAGACCAAGGAGAGCCCGTGCCAATTGCAGAATTATTGAAAGCTGAAAATATCCCCAAGATGCTGCATAATGTGCGTGATCCAAAAAACAATTACAGACTTTTGCTTGCACTTGGTATGAGTCCACGTTTTAGGAATATTCGCATGTGTTGCTATTCTGACAGCCTGAATATAACTGAACAGAAACAATTTGCTGCCGTCACTTATCTTATTGATGATAAAAATGCCTATATTGCCTATCGAGGTACAGATTCAAGTTTCGTAGGATGGAAGGAAGACTTTAATATGGCTTTTATTTCTCCCATACCTGCACAGCAGGAAGGAGTTTTATATTTGAATTCTGTTGCAGAGAAATTTCCACATATGCTGATGATAGGCGGACATTCTAAGGGAGGAAATATTGCAGTCTATTCTGCTATGGAGTGTCATCCCTCAATTCAATCACGGATATTAAAGGTGTATAGTCATGATGGTCCAGGTTTTAAAGACGAAATATTTACAAGTGAAAAATATGGGCGGATAAAAGCAAAAATACACAAAACCTTGCCACAGTCCTCCTTGGTCGGGATGCTTCTCCATCATCAAGAGGATTATACTGTAGTAGAAAGCAAACAATTTTGGATTATGCAGCATGATCCCTTCTCTTGGTTAGTAAATAAAGATGACTTCAAATATGCAGAAAATATAACTGGCGGTGCAGAGCATATTAATATAACTATAAATCAATGGCTTTCAACGTTGGATGATGAAAAGCGAGAGTTATTTGTAACTACACTTTATAGTGTAATTGAGTCAGTTGGCGTAGTGAACTTCAGTGATCTGACTGAGGACTGGTATAAGAATTCAAATTTAGCCTTGGCTGCCGTTAAGGGAATAGACACAGAAACAAAGCGCTTTGTTTTTGAGACATTAAGGTCACTTTTTGCCTTGTATGTGAAAAATCTACGTATTTCCCCAAAATAATCAGACCCCATAAAGTTATATAAGAATGAGTATTGATTTGCAGCTGATTTATTGTATTTATTTTTCTGCAGGAAATTCCTAAAAGACATTATAGAAGATGCTAATTTTAGAGATATCTTTAACATAAGAAACAAGAAATAGGTAAAAGAGAATAAAAACTTAAAATATATGTATTGACATATCATTTAAAAAATAATACAATAATTATAAATCGGACGTATGTATTAATAAATTGAGGAGAAATATAATGCAAGATGAGATAGAAAAAACAAATCAATCCCAAAAAATATTAATTTCTGCCTTTGAATGTATTTCGACAAATGGATATGCAAATGTGTCTTTACGTGATATAGCAAGTGAGGCAGGTGTCGCCCTAAGTCAAATTAACTATTATTTTAATAATAAAGAAGGTCTATTTGTAGAAGTCGTAAAAATGATGGTGCAAAAATACCTGACGGAGGTAGAAGAGCGTTTAAAAATAGATGTTAATCCAAAAGAAAAGATGTCAGATTTTATTATGTATTTCATTGAAGTATTAGAAGAAGAACCAAAGTTGTTTAAATTGCTGTATGACTTAACCAGTATGGCACTTTGGTCAACTAGATTCAGCAATATGCTTTCTGAAATGTTTAAGGATATGGCAGATATAATAGATAAACATATATTGAATTCATTGGCATTAAAAAGCAAATTAAGAAACTATAACTCAAGATCTTTAGCAAGAATTATTTTTGGGGCAATCTTTGGTATTTCAATGCAAGCTTTGATAGATCCTGATGAAAAGGAGCTATTAAATACTTTAAGCTTAATTGAATTAGCATTTGATTAAGATAATGCATATTAGAATAACTTGGATAAGAAGAACTAATTATTTTTTTAAAAGTGATAATACAGACGTACGATTTATTACTAAAAATATTAAATTAGTGGGGAGATAAAATGAAACCGATAATTATTACTGATTCTAATTGTGACCTTAGTGGAGATTATTTAACTGACAATAAAATTGCAGTCATACCAATTAGCTTTTATTTAAAAGGAAATAAGATGCCCTTGATTCCATCATATAATTACTTAATTGAAAAAGCCCCGGATGATTTAACAGAATATATGACTTATAGTCAATTTTATGATGAGATTCGAGATGGTGAGATTGCAACTACTTCTCAGATTTCACCCTATGATTTTAAAAGATACTTTAATATCTATACTTCAAAGGGATACCCAATAATTTATATTGGATTTTCATCAGGTTTGAGCAATACATTAGATAATGCAATTCTTGCACGCCAAGAAATTATGGATGAAAATAAAGAGGCTGATATAACAATAATTGACACTAAAAGTGCTACTTCAGGGCAAGGGCTGCTGGTATATTATGCTGCGGAAATGCTAAAGAGTGGAAGCACAAAGAATGAAGTTATTAATTGGGTTGAAGAGAACTTACTAAATTTGAATGTATGGTTTACTGTTGATGACCTAGAACAGTTAAAGAGGGGAGGGAGAATTTCACCGACTACTGCTAACTTAGGCACTCTATTGAATGTTAAGCCTGTTCTAAAGATTGATAAATTCGGAAAGTTAGTTCCAGCCCAAAGAGTAAGAGGACGAAAAAGAGCTTTAATAGAATTGTTTGAGCTGCTTAAAGCAAATATAGTAAATTCAAAAGAGCAAATTATATTTATAAATCATGGAGATTGCATAGAAGATGCGGAATATTTGAAAAGGTTAATTACTGATAAGATTGAAGTGAAGGATGTAATTATAAATTATACAGGACCGGTAATCGGAACACATACTGGGGCAGGAATATTAAGTATCGCATTTTTAGGGACTGCAGACTAGTTGAAAGGAAGGGATTAAAGTGTTTGATTTTGTTGCATATCCAATTGGATACATGTTAAATCTTGTTTATAATAGCGTGGCATTTCAAAATTATGGAGCAGCGATAATTATATTGACCTTAATAATAAAGATAATTTTGATGCCACTAGTAATAGGTCAGCAAAATTCTAGTTCTAAACTCAACAATATACAACCTGAATTGAAGAAAATACAAGAGAAATATAAAGATAATGCTGAAAAGTTAAGCCAAGAAACTATGAAGTTATATAAATCACAAGGAGTAAATCCATTTGCTTCAATGATGTCTATTTTTATACAGATGCCAATTTTGTTTTCAATGTATCATGTTGTTTCAAATCCGATGAAATATATGATGTTAGGTAAAAATGAATTATTAAATATGAACTTTTTTGGAATTAATCTGGCAGCAACACCTACCTGGAGTTATGACAAATTATTTGGAGCTAATATAAGCAATGAAAATTTAATCTTGCTTATAGTTCCAGTAGCTGCAGTAATTACAAGTTATATTGCAACCAAATATTCAATGAAACAGACATCTGGAAACAATGCAGATCAGATGCAAAGTTCTATGATGAGTACCATGGCTTTAATATCACCAATTATGACAGGAATCATCACCTTTACTGTACCAGCAGGACTGGGTCTTTATTGGATTATTAGTAATGCCTTCCAAATATTTCAGCAATTTTTAATGAATAAATTCATTATTAAGAAAAATTCAAGTTTGGATTCAAAGTGGATGAAGAGAATATCAGGTATATTATCTAGTTTATAGTTGAATGTTAAATCTATAGTTTTTGTATTATATATAAAATAACAAGGAGTATGAATTTATGAATGACTTGTCAAATTTAGTAGTATTTTTTACTATATATTCCTTTGTAGGGTGGACAATGGAGACAATATATGCAAGCAAGATCAATAAAGAGTTTGTTAACAGAGGTTTTTTAAACGGACCATTTTGTCCAATTTATGGATTTGGTGCTATCTTAGTTATACAAGGATCAAAATTAATAAGTACAGCAAATCTAAATTACTTTACAGAATCTATAATTATAATATTATTTTCAATAATTATAACTACCATAGTTGAATTTATTACAGGCTATATTTTAGAAAAAATTTTCAACCTTAAATGGTGGGATTATAGCGGTGTTGCTATGAATATTAAGGGATATGTCTGCTTGAAATTTTCACTTTTATGGGGAATCTTGGCATTTGTCTTGATGCAGATAGTTCATCCTATAGTAGCTAATTTAGTTTTTTTTATGCCTGAAAAGATCAAGGTATATGTACCAATTATTTTATTATATTTTTTTCTTGATACTATGAAATCAGTATCCAATATTTTAGATTTAAGAAAAACGATTATTAATCACCCGAGTTTATCAATTCATAAATATTATATAAAAATATTAAAATATGAGAGGTATTTTCTAGCATTCCCTCGATTACTAATGTTAAACGCAGGGATAATAAATCGGGATGTAAGGAAGATATTGAATGATAGGATTGACAAAATCAAAATTGAAATTAAAACAAGATTTCAGGGTTTATGATGAATATAAAAAATGCATCTGCGATTTAATCCGAGATGAAGCTGTTCAATCTATGAATAAATATATACAGCATAGTGATATAAACTGTTTTGAACACAGCCTTAATGTATCATATATAAGTTATTTGATATGTAGATATTTAGGATTTGATTATAAATCAGCAGCTAGAGGAGGCTTGCTTCATGATTTTTTCTTATATGATTGGCATAATACAAAACCGGAAAATGGGCTACATGGATTAGTTCATCCACGGATTGCCTTAAATAATGCTATGGAGAGATTTACTTTAAATGAAATAGAAATGGATATTATAGAAAAACATATGTGGCCTTTAACTATAAAATTACCCAAATATAAGGAAACCTATGTCGTATTATTAGCAGATAAATATTGCTCCATAATGGAAATAACTAAATTCCATAATAGAAGAAACATTATTAAGCTATATAATATTTCTTATTCGAGACAATTAAGCAAGAAAAGGGAATAAAAGGAGACTTACAAGATAAAGATGAAAAAAGTAAAATTCATATATAATCCTGGTGCTGGAAGGGGTGTAGTGCAAAAAAGGTTAGACGACATAATAAAGGTTTATCAGAAGAATGGCTATATAATTAACCCTTCAAGGATAGATGAAACAGCAAACTTTGAAAGAACATTTGAAGATATTGGTGATGATTATTCCCATATACTAATTGCCGGTGGAGATGGAACTGTAAATGTAATGGTAAATCAGATGATGAAACGTAAAATTGACTTGCCAATTGGTATCCTTCCAACTGGAACAGTTAACGATTATAGCAATTATATTGGAATGCCTAAAGATATTGTGGATTCATGCAAACAGATACTTTTAAATGACCCTGTTAGGATGGATTTGGGAAAAATTAATGACAGATACTTCGTAAATGTAGCAAGCAGTGGATTTATTACTAATGTATCACAAGATGCAAATGATAACATCAAAAATTCTATGGGCAAAATTGCTTATTTTCTTAAAGGAATTGAGCAGATACCAAAATTAAAAACGATACCTATAAAGATTATTTCTAATGATATGGATTATCAGGGAGATATCTATACCATACTAGTTTTTAATGGAAGAACTGCTGGAAATTTTAAATTAGCATATAGTGCAAAAGGAAATGACGGTAAATTGGATGTTATTATTTTGAAGGGAGAATTAGGAATTGATTCAGCTGCATTACTGATTAAATTTATGAAAGGTGAGCACTTGGAAGAACCTGTGGGGCTACTGCATTTTCAGACTGATGAACTTTATGTAGATTCCCCACTAAAGACCCTTACAAGCGATACCGATGGAGAAAAGGGACCAGATTTTCCTTTAAGGATTACTTGCTTGCATGAAGCGATAACCGTTTTGGGAGTAAATGAAGATAATTTGTAGAATAAAATATACAGTTCAAAATCCTAAATACTGCAATAAATTTTGAATTATATACTGCCAACTACAATATTTTGGACAACAAGAGATTTTCTAGAAAGATTAGTATTATATTGAATTATTAATAATAATACATTTTTAACAGCACAAGGGTTAGTTTCCAGAGATAACTTGATAATGAATGATAAATAGCAGATATGGCTTAAACAGCTGAGCTAACATTCTGGCTTGGTACTTTAAGGTATATTTCATCATTATTCTACGAGGTGATAAGATGTTTCGAAAAAAAATGAGATTTGTAGTGGGGGTTTCTGGAAGTATACTAGGATTTAGTATATTAGCCATTTTAGGAGACTTAAACTTGATAAAAATATCCAATAATAGTTGGGTAGGGTTATCTTTCCAAATAGGTTTTCCTTTGTTAATTGGAATTATATTTTGTTTGTTTTCTTGTAAGATAATAGGATTGTGGAAAAGGCTAATTCAAATAATAGAAAATGAATTAGAAAAAATTCCTTTTCATGAAACGGTTTTAGGCATCATGGGATTAATAATAGGTCTTTTAATTGCAAATCTATTTAATAAGCCTTTGGATATAGTGGAACTTCCATATTTAGGATTTATAATTCAGGTAATTTTGAATGGGCTATTAGGATATTTGGGGATATTGATTTTCACTAGAAAAAAGGAAGCGATTTTTACTGCAGTGGGCAATGTAATTTTAAATATGAAATCCAATAAAGATAAATTTCAAGTATTTAGTAATAATTCCTATCCTAAGATATTAGACACCAGTGTTATTATCGATGGAAGAATAGCTGATATTTGTAAAGCAGGATTTATAGAAGGGCCTTTTATAATTTCAAAATTTGTTTTAGAGGAGCTACAGAACATAGCAGACTCTTCAGATGATTTAAGAAGAGATAAAGGTAGAAGGGGATTGGATATACTCAATAAAATTCAAAAAGAATTGGGAGTAGAAATAATAATTAACGAGGAAAAGTTTGAAGATATAGGAGAAGTAGATTCTAAATTATTAAGGTTAACTCAATTATTAAATGGAAAGATAGTTACAAATGATTATAACCTGAGTAAAGTTGCTGAAGTTCAGGGAATAGGGGTTTTAAATATAAATGAGTTATCTAATGCTATAAAACCAGTTGTATTACCAGGAGAAGAAATTACTGCATTCGTAATGAAGGATGGAAAGGAACGAGATCAAGGATTAGCATATTTGGATGATGGAACTATGATAGTAGTAGAATTAGGTAGAAAATATATTGGTGAAACAATAGATGTGGTAGTAACATCAGCTTTACAAACCACAGCGGGGAAAATTATATTTGCTAAGCCGAAAACAATAATTGAGAAAGCTGTGTAAGACTTGTAAATCTCATATCAATTTATATAAGGGTCAATGTGAAAATAATAGCTAAGATATGGGCCAACCGAAACAGTTAAAACAATAAAGTATGATTTAAAAAATCATATATCACCTTTATATGTATTGATAAATATGATTAAAAAGAAGAATTATTAAAGTATTTATAAGGAAAATAGAAGTGTTTGGTGATAGAGAAAAAATTCCAGTATAAATGATACAAGTAACCGCTCAAACAACGGTAAATAAAAAAAACCGTTGTTATGGCGGAGGTGTAGTTGTGGCTAAAACAGAAATAAGGTAATCTTAACGGCGGTTTTGAGATAACAATCAAGGCCGCCGTTTTCCTTTTCAAAAAATCGATTCGTGGAAGGTTGTATTAAAGTCGTTCTTTATAGGGACACGGTGGTATCGAGGGAGGTATCGCCGTGTCTGTTTTTAATTGTAATAGAGCACACAAATTCTATCCATTAAAAAAAGCTTATATCTCCCAAAGGTATATTACTGCCATCGATATGAACACACATATCACTCAGTAAACATATACAAATCCACTAAAGCTCGACTGTATTTTCAGTCGGGCATTTTTGCGTCTTTTTTTAAATTATTTCAAAAAGTTTCTCAAAAGTTTGGCAGTTTTGCAATTCTCACCGTAATAGTGGTGAAAGGGAACAGCGGAGTCACCACCCGAAAGGGGGTGAGAATGTGAAATCTAACAACCATGAGCAGGACAAGCGACATGCCTTTGACAGCTTTTGCAAAAAAATACTCAAACATGAGGCAAGGGATTATTACGATGAGCTGAAAAGGCAACGAAGTCGAGAAACAACTTTTTCAGATTTATCAGTAAAGGAAATGGAGCAACTTTATACAGAGGATAAATACTTTGCTATCGAACAGGTTTTTAATGTTTTAGGTCTTGATGTTATTGTTACTGATTGTGTTATTGCAGAGGCATTAGAAAGTTTACCAGAACGCAAGCGTGATATTATCTTGCTTTCCTATTTCCTTGAATTGTCTGACCGAGAAATCGGGGACAAGCTGAATATGCTACGTTCTACTGTTCAGTACCAAAGAACGAGTACCCTACAGAAGCTAAAAAAATTTATGGAGGTAGATATCTATGAACAACAAGAAAAGAAATAATCACCTGCTTTCCTACCCTGTTATCGTATTAGCCTCTGATGGCGATGTAGATGCTATCAATGCCGTTCTGAAACATTATGAAGGGTACATAGCTGCATTGTCTATGAGGACATTTTACGACGAAGGTGGCAATCCGCATTTATGTGTAGATGATGTATTACGCCGTAGATTAGAAACTAAACTAATAACCAAAATCTTAACTTTTAATGCGGCTTAATAGATAAATCTATGAAGAAGTATGTCCCCCTTTCCGTACTTCATCCATGGTTTTGTTGGAACAATGCACCTTGACAAAGAAAGCAAGTCAGATAACGGCTTTGCAGTATAAGGTAAAACGGATACATTCCATTTGTATCGAGCCAAGCGGTTGATACGCCATGACCTCTGTTTAGAGTGAGCGAACAATATCAAGCCACAAAACAAATATGGCAGTTTGTAGGCGGAGACATATAAATGGGACAATGATACTCCCCTATAGCCACAGTCCGAGCGTTTAAAGCGTCGCAGGCAATGGGTAGGGTTTCGGCAGACCGTCGAAAGGGTGCAATTCCCGTGGAGCTGTGCCAACAGCCGTCCGTTTAACCATATAGTTTTTAAGAAAAATCAAGCTGGAAAGGAGATGAATAAGCATGAGTGACTGCGTTATGCGAGGAGATATTTTTTATGCCAGCCTGAGTCATGGAATTGGTTCAGAGCAGAGAGGATACCGACCAGTCCTCATAATTCAAAATAATATAGGTAATAAGTTTAGCTCAACAGTTATCGCAGCAGTAATCACAGGTAAGGTTCACTATAAAGCTAGATTACCCACCCATTGTTTGCTAAACCTCTCTCCTGCATTATCAATGCCATCAATGGTCTTGTTGGAGCAGATCATTACAATAGATAAAAGACGTTTGAAAAAATATGTAGGTAGAATTAACGAAGAAGAAACTACCTTTATCAATAAAGCTCTCTCAGTCAGTTTAGGATTGGAGGGTCTATAATTATACTCTTTTTATTGGATGCGATTGAAGAGAAAATCGACACAATTCACATAAAGTCAGAACCTATTTATACTGTAGGTATGTATTCACGGAGGTGTTTACAGATGGAAAATATTAGACCTGAACAAAAAAGGACTGAAATAAAAAATCCTGCTCCGAAAAAAGCAACCAAATATTCGCAATCGAAAGAATATGACACTTTCATTAACATACTGGCAACTGTGGTGGAAAAGTACGGAGTTGAGATTTTAGAAGAAATAGATTGTGCTGTGTAATTTCACAGCACATTACATAGAACATTTTCCATCTGTTTACCGAGATAAAAGGAGGTTTTGATTATGAGTAGAAGTGGAATGAAATGTGTTCTATATCCTCGTGTCAGTACAGAGATGCAGGTTGATGGATTTAGTTTAGATGGTCAGCTAACCAGTTTAAATCGCTTTGCAGACAGAGAAGAAATGGTAGTGGTAGATATTTATGAAGATGCAGGGAAGTCAGGAAAGTCCATTGAGGCTAGACCTGCTTTTAAGAAGATGCTATCAGATATCGAAAATGGATTACAGATAGATTATGTATTAGTATATAAACTATCACGTTTTGGAAGAAATGCGTCTGATATTTTAAATTCCTTAGAGTTCATACAATCTTATGGAATAAACCTAATATGTATAGAAGAAGGGATTGATTCATCACAGACAAGTGGAAAGCTACTAATATCAGTTCTTTCTGCTGTGGCTGAAATTGAAAGAGAAAATATTATTGAACAGACAATGAATGGACGTAAAGAAAAAGCAAGGCAAGGTGGGTGGAATGGTGGATTTGCTCCTTATGGTTATTATTTAAAGGATAAGATGCTTTTTATTCAAGAAAAGGAAGCCGAGGCTATTCGCCTAATATATGATAAATTTGCAAATACAGATATGGGGTATGGTGGAGTAGCACAATATCTTAACTTTCAAGGTATTGAAAAGATTCAAAGACAGAATGGAAAACTTAAAGAATGGAGTGGCAGTTTTGTAAGGCAGATTTTAGACAATCCTGTTTATTATGGAAAGATTGCCTTTGGTAGAAGGGCAAGAGAAAAGATAAAGGGTACAAAAAATGAATATCGGCAAGCTTGGCAGGAAGATTATATTTTAGCTGATGGAAAACATGAAGCTATAATAAGTGAAGAATTATGGAATAAGGTTCGTGAAAAGCGTATAGAAACAGGAATAAAGCAACCCTCAAAAATAGGTAAAGATCGTGTACATTTATTATCAGGTATTTTAAAATGTCCTATCTGTAAGGGACCTATGTACACCAATAAACATGCCTGGACAAATAAAGACGGTACATACAAAGAAGTGTATTATTATGTATGTAGCCGTAAACGAGCAGTTACAGGTAGAAGTTGTACTTATAAAGCAATGTTGAAGAAAACAATAATTGAACCCCTTGTAGTTGAGTCTATTAGGGAATTGGTCAGTAATGAAACATTTGCAAAGGAAGTTAAAGCAAGAATAGGTACTCAAATTGACACTACAACAATTGATAAGGAAATAAAAAATTACGAATCTAAACTCCGGGAGGTAGATTTGAATAAATCCCGTTTAGAAAATGAAATCGACACCCTACCAGAGGATGCTCGGCATCGTGAGAGAAAGTTACATGATATGACTATTCGCTTAAATGACCTGTATGATATAATGGTTGAGTTAGAAGAAAAGATTGAGGATGGGAAGCTAAGACGGAAGTCAGTTGAGAGAGATGCAATTACTTTGGATAATGTTTATAAACTAATGATTAATTTTGAAAGGGTATACGATAGAATTAATGATGAAGAACGAAAAGCTCTAGTATCTTCCTTGATTAAAGAAATTCAGATATACCCTCGTGGTGAAACCGAAGTACCACTAAAATCTATTTCCTTTAATTTTCCCGTATATAAAGATGGACAGGAAGTACAAGAACTTTTGTGGGACAAAGATATGCACGTTGAGTGCGTAGTATTGATAACGCGCAATATGTAGCTGAAAGAGATTACGCGGACACAATATGTTGTAATTTCACGCATTTAATGAGCAATAATTGCCTACTTATCATTGGCGATAAAACGTGATATAATTAGGCTATATTAAAACAGGAGGTGAGCTTGTGGATTCAAAAATCTGGTATATCCCGGTAAAGAATGACCGTTTAGAAAAGAAAGTCGGAATTTACTGCAGGGTCAGTACAAACGAAAGAGAACAGCTTTATAGCCTTGCAGCACAGATTTCCGCTTTGACAAGAGCGGTTGCGAATGTCAGTCAGTGGAGACTGGCAGATGTTTTTATCGATATCGCTTCAGCGAAGGGAGAAATACCTCGTCGGGAATTTGAACGACTGCTTCGAGAATGTGAAGCTCACAATATCTCCGTTGTCCTCACAAAAAGCATCAGCAGATTTGGCAGAGATACGGTTGAAACCTTATCAGCAATCAATCGGTTAAAGGCAGCCGGTGTCAGAATAATATTTGAGGAAGAAAACCTGGATACCGATGAAATTGACAGCAATCTTATGATTTCGGTGATGGAATCCTTTGCCCAGGCTGAAAAT
>Ga0255341_1000514_pt1 | contig 65045 bp, 56 predicted proteins | sample wastewater_treat_8_FD_192418 | JGI IMG/M metagenome (GOLD analysis project Ga0255341, IMG submission 192418) | Wastewater microbial communities from Lulu Island WWTP, Vancouver, Canada - plant12 | ecosystem: Engineered > WWTP > Wastewater > Unclassified | place: Canada: Vancouver, British... | reverse complement strand
CATTGGTTCTTGGAAAATCATTGCAATATCTTTTCCACGAATATGAAGCATTGCATCTGTGGGCATATCTGTTATTTCATAACACTTTCCTGTAGCATCTTGATAGCGAATACTTCCGCTTACAATTTGTCCCGTTGGAGCTTGCACCAATTGCATTAAGGACAAACTCGTTACCGATTTTCCACAACCAGACTCGCCCACAACTCCGACAATCTTCCCTTGAGGCACATCGAAACTAACACCGTTGACGGACTTTACCGTACCAACATCGGTATAAAAATATGTATGTAAGTCATCGAATTCTACTACATTTGCACTATCGCGCATTTGTGTAAGATATTCTTCCTCGGAAACATTTTTTCTGCGTTTGAGTTTAGTGTAATCACGAAAGACTTTTTTGTTTTCTTTTGCAATGCGTCGCTCTTCTTTTACACTCAAATACATTGTTTCATCGATATCATCTTCTAGCTGTATTTTTTTATTTTTAAAATTAAAAAAGCCCATTCTTTTTTTCCTTATCTCGCTATTCCTAGCGTTTCATTCGTGGGTCAAAGGCATCTCGTAAGCCATCACCAATAAAGCTAAAACCTAAAACAGTTACTACAATAAGAATTCCTGCTGGAACCCACATATTAGGATACATTGCAAGAATCTCTTGCCCCTTTGACGGATCTGCAAGGGCTATCATTGAACCCCAGGCAGCTCGAGGAAAAGGAACGCCCAATCCGAGATAGGATAAGGTAGACTCGTATAAAATAATGCCACCTAAACCAAGCGTTGCAGATACAACGAGCTGCGGTATAGTATTTGGAACGAGATGCTTAAATATTTTATTAAAAGTTTTTATACCAGTTGTTTCAGCAGCCATCATGTATTCTTGTTCACGAAGCATGAGGATTTGCCCACGAACAATGCGTGCAACCCCCGTCCACCCCATTAAGGTTAAAAAAGCCATGAGATAATAAATTCTATGTTCTGTTGGAATACTTTCAATCGATGAAATAGTTGCCGAAAGAACGAGTAAAATAGGAAGCGCAGGGAGACAAGAAAAAATATCTACAATACGCATTATAATCATATCTGCCCATTTTCCAAAGAATCCCGCAATCCCTCCAAGAATAACACCTATAAAGGTTTCCAAAAATATAACGATAAAAGAAATCGTGAGCGAAATCCTACCGCCGTACATAAGCCGTACAAAAATATCAAAACCAGAAGTATCTGTGCCAAGCCAATGCTGTTTAGAAAGAGGAGCTTTAAACTGCACTATCGTTTGTGAACGATCATAGTAGGTATAGGTTTTTCCATCTGCTCCAATAAAATCTGCTTTGAGGATTAAATCATTTGGTCGGTCAATTTTAAAAACCTGTATTTCTTTATATTTCCATGTCATATCGACTATGACGGGACCCAAAAAAGAAAAGATAAAGACAAAGGCTATCATTGCAAGCCCAATTATAGAAAGGTAGCTTTTGAAAAAGCGCTTTGCAACCATTCTCCCGGGAGAAATAACTTGAAAATGCATCTCTTCAGCTGACTCTTGTTTTTTTGTTACTTTAGTATCTTCTGCCATCTATTTCCCACCTAGGACAATTTAACACGGGGATCTACCACCATGTACATAAAATCTGAAATTAGTGTTCCAAGAACAGTCAATATTGCCAAAAACATATTGTAGCCCATAATAAAGGGTATGTCGCCCTGCTGCGTTGCACGTAGCGCCATATAGCCAATTCCTGGGATAGCAAAAACTGTTTCTGTTATCATCGCCCCACCGAAGAGACTCGGGAGCATTCCCGAGAGCGTCGTTACAAGGGGAATCATTGTATTTCTAAACGCATGCTTATAAGTTACAACATGTTCCGATAAGCCTTTTGCGCGAGCTGTTCGAATATAATCTGAATTAAGCACTTCAAGCATATTGGTACGAGTAAGCTTCATCAAACCACCAACACCGAGTAAGGTTAAAACAGTGATGGGTAGGATGAGATGTAAAAGCTTATCGAAAAAGATTTGTAGATGTGCTGTTTCAGCAAAGATTTTTGTTGCTGTAGTTAAGCCTTGTAAAGGCAGAATATTTAATTGAATTGCAAAAACATTCATTAAAAGAGCGGCCAAAAAAAATGAAGGAAGGGCCGTTCCAATCATTGCAAATATAGATACCGTATAATCATAGGCACCGTACTGATTTACCGCTGCCTTTATGCCCATGGGTATGCCAATAATCATTTGTAAAACAAAGGCAATTAAAGCTATGAGAAATGATATCCACATATAGCTTGTTAAAACCTGAGTTACTGGTTTTCCGTATACAAATGAAAAACCAAAGTCGCCACTTAAACTACTACCGAGCCATTTTCCATAGCTCTTTGTAATACCAAAAAAACTCTTGTCGGCTAAACCGTAGAGTTCTTTAAGACGTAAAACATCGTCTTTTGTCATTGCACCAGACTGTAAAGCAGCAGAAGTTTGATTGTCAATATAGTCTGCTGGCATCAGCATAACCAAGAGATAGATGAGTGCTGAAACGCCCACCAAAATTAAAAGTGCAAGCGAAATTCTTTTCAGCAAATATTTCCACATAAGATCCTCATTATGAAAAAAGTGTAAGAACAGATTGCGCTGTTCTTACACTTTTTTTGCTACAATTAATTTAATTCAACATTCCAAATGAAGCTTATTGGAGATTGAAATGGAGTTACATCGTTACCACTAAAGAGTGATGAAGCTTTTACAATTTTTTTGTTATATACATATAAGTTCTTTCTTTGATAGGTTGGAATTTCAACAGCTAAACCAGTAGAAAGATCGAGAGCGCGGCCATAGATAGCCTTTCTTTCTTCCACATCGAGTGTTGAGCGACCAGCAATAATCAAATCATTGAGTTCGTTAAGCATAGCTTTTTCTTCATCAGAACCATTTTGAAACATCCAGTACAGGCCCTTTGCAACAGGAGAGGTACTTTGGTTTTGTTTTGGATCTGAGTGCCATATTTGGAACATATCTGGATCGACGCCACCAGAGCCCCATGCAGCTGCCCAAACAACAACGCCTGACTCATAGGCTGTATCAAGTTTTCCCAAAAGGTTTTGATCTACGTCAATATTTACCTTAACACCAATTTTTGAAAGTACGTCTTGCGTATCGATATAAATTGAACCAGCTGGGTGATCAGAGGCATTTGAAGGAAGCGTAAACTTATAGGTAACTTGTTGACCCGCTTTTTCATGCCCTGCAGGATAGCTCATGATATTTTTTGCTGCATCATAGGTATAACCGGCTTCTAAGAAAAGAGCCTTGGAAGTTTCACCTGTTCCATCATAAGGGAAAAGATTTGTTGGATTATCTGGATATGCCCAAAGAATCTTTGTCATTGTTCTATAGTTTACACTTGCAAGTTCTTGGTAGTAGTTGTCAACAGCAAGTTGCACGTTCATAGCATGAGCGAGCGCTCGGCGAACTTCAAACTCAGGAACAGCTTGTGCATTTATACCGATATAGCCATAACCGTCATTGTCAACGAGGGTGTATGCAAGGTTTGCATAATTACCATCTCCAGTAGAAATGTTGTTGATAATTGAGTTTTGTGCAGATGGATCGGTAAAATGTACTTCTCCAGTAAGCGCAGAATCAAGTTCAGAACCAAGAGCAATCTCTTTTAAACGTAGGGTTTTAATTTTTGGTGCACCAAGTAAGAATTTGTCATTTGCGGTATAAGTAACGACAGAGTCCTTGTATTCCTTGAAAATATAGGGACCAGCACCTACAGGATTACTATTTTTTGATTTTAATACTTCAATAAATTCACGGTTTGCGGTTGCTACACCAAATTCATTCAACTTCCCTTTAAATCCAGCTGTATAATAATGCATAGGAGCAACAAGAATACCTAAGTTAAAAATTGCTTTTGGATCCACACCGTCAATTACCACTTGGATATATTCACGTGTTACACCGTCATCACATTTCATTTTTCCAGAAGTAATACCGGTAATAGATTTTACGCCGCCTTCAATTTGTCCTTCAGCAGAAATATACGCATCTTTTGTATAGTCTTGTACGGTGAGATCGCCTGCTTTTTCTGCATTAATACCACCGTCGCTCAAGTCATAGCCATATGCACCAACAATATTGTCCCAATAAATGCTTGCATCAAGGGTGTCAGTATCTAGATTGTATTCGACTCCATTTGCATCTTCAAAGATACTACCGTCAACTACTTCACCAAAGCCCCACATAGCCATACCAAAGGCTGTTTGCAAACTTGCACTTGCCTTTACTTGATCAGCTGTAAAGCCAGGGAAATAATCAGAACCAACATATGAAAGATAATTATTTAAAACATAGTCAACGATTTCTTGAGCAAACTTGACACCACCTTCATCCACGTAGGACCAAAAGCGTGCTACTTGGTCAGCAGAAAGACCGCTCACTGGATTTGGCAGAAGTTTTCCACTTCCGTCGACACCAACGCCAGCAGCAAGAATGCTCTCAACATTTTTAAGAACTTCAGCACTCGTTTGCAATCGGTATTCATTTATCCCTTGAATTTTCATAGTATAAAAGGTAGATGACCCGTCATAAAAGGGATCAGCTAGGGTGTAGATTGAAAATAAAACGTCTTTTGCAGTAACTGGTTTTCCATCACTAAAGACTATCTTATCTTTTAAAATAAAGGTATACGTAGTTAAAGATTGATCTGCATTTACATCTTGGCTATAGTCCCATGCAAGACAGGGTACAGCCATGCCAGCCTCAGGGGCTCCTTCTTTATTATAATACAAAAGTCCAAGCTGTGTTTTTTCTTGTACTTCATTGTCATAAGCAGAAGTATAGAAAAAAGGACTGAACTTCCCATCCAAAGTTAACACACTTAAAACAAGTGGATTAGTCGCATTGGAACCTGTTTGAGCAGGTTTAGCCTTAGAGCAACTGATAACGAAGCCAATCGCAAGTAAAGCAATGAGCAAAATCATGCTCTTTTTAAGAATAGATTTCATAAAACATTCTCCTTTTTTATGGAATAATAAATTCTCTTCTATAGATAGTAACACGGTTTTATTTTTTTCGCAAGAAATTTCAGAGTCAATCCTTTAAAAAAACAAATTTTCAAAAAATAAGACTAGCAAATCGCTAGCCTTTTTTTAGTAGATTCTCTTTTTTAAGTAGATTCGGCAGCTCCGGGCAAACCTATATCTTTTCTATAAAAGGAATCGGTAAAAGTTATTGTTTCCAAGCCACGGTAGGCTTTTCCCCGCGCTTCATCAAAGCTCTCTCCAAAGGCTGAAACGCAAAGCACTCTCCCCCCGCTTGTTCGTAGTTTTCCGTCCACCAATTCTGCTCCAGCAAAAAAAACTTCCCCTGCATCTGAATGTTTTGAGAATTCAGAAAGGTCTATTTCGTAGCCGGTTTTATATGAGCCAGGATAACCTCCAGAAACAACAACGGGTGCACAAGCGTATGCTTTTTTCCACTTTAGGCTAAAATTTTGTAAACTTCCGTCATGGATTGCTTGACAAAGTGCGAAAAAATCGGAATCCATGAGGGGTAGGACTACCTGTGTTTCAGGGTCTCCGAGACGCACATTGTATTCGAGCAGTTTAGGACCATCTTTTGTAAGCATAAGCCCAAAAAAGATAAAACCGCGGTAATCCATGTTTTCTGCGATTAAGCCTTTTAATGTGGGTTCTAAAATTTTATCTAGAAAGGCTTGCCAATCAGCATCGCTTAGATCGTCGACGGGAGCTATCGCACCCATTCCACCGGTATTGGGACCTTGGGCTGCATCTAAAAGGCGTTTATGGTCGCGCGCTGGTATAAAGGGCAAAATGCAAGAGCTTCCATCGAGTCGTGTTTTTTCACTCAAGCTCACCGCTGCCAAAACCGAAATTTCAACCCCTTGTAAATAATCTTCTATAACGAGCGTATTTCCCGCATCGCCGAGGCTTTTATCGGCCATAAAGGAATCAATAGCCTCAAGCGCGGTTTTTTCATCATGTGCAACAACAACACCCTTCCCTGCGGCAAGACCATCAGCCTTTATGACGATGGGTAGACCTTGCGTTTTTACATAGGACTTCGCATCCGCAATGTCGACAAAGCTTTTACTTTTCGGGCAGGCAACTCCGTACTTTTTCATAAAGTTTTTTGCAAAATCTTTGCTCGCTTCGAGGTGAGCAGCTTTTTTTTGAGGACCGATAACCGAAACGCCTCGGGCTGAAAGCATGTCTGCAAGCCCCTTCGCCAGGGGATCTTCCGGCCCAATTACCGCCCAAAGAATTTTTTCTTTTTCTACAATCTCTACGATAGATTCTAAGCTTGAATTCTTTGGTTCGTAGTTTTTCGCTTTTTTCATTAAAGCTGTACCACCGTTTCCCGGTATACAGATTATTTTTTCTACATCGGGATTTTTTGCCAGGGTCCATGCAATCGTATGTTCTCGTCCACCAGAGCCAATAACTGCAACTTTCACTTTATGCTTCCTTTTGCTCTTCTTTTTCGCTACTTTTTGCTTTTTCACTCCCTGAATCGAGGATATCTTCAGAGATTTTTTCCTGCAAGTTTTTATGTGCAGAAATAATTTCTTTAAACTCTGTTGCATCGATTGTTTCTTTTTCTAGTAAACGATTTGCGATATAATCGAGCAAGTCCTTATTTTTCATGAGATTTTCTGTAACAAAAGTATATCGCTCCGCCATAAGTCGTGCGAGTTCTGAGTCAATATAGCGCTGTGTTTCTTCTGAATATTCTCGTATAAGTTGCGGTTCTCCACCATAGCCATAGGCACCACCACGTTGGGTAAGAGCCACATTTTCAAATTTTTCACTCATACCGTAGTCGGTTATCATGCGACGAATAATGTCGGTTGCTCTTTGTAAGTCGTTTCCAGCACCGGTCGAAATTTCGCTAAACTGTATTTTTTCAGCAGCACGGCCACCAAGGAGGACATCTACTTCACCTAAAAGTTCTTTCCGCGTTCGCAAATAGCGATCATCTTCCGGCATTTGCATAGTATAGCCGAGTGCTGCAACTCCTCGAGGTATAATCGAAATTTTATGCACCTTATCCGCACCTTCGGTAAAGGCAGCGGTTAAAGCATGACCTGTTTCATGGTAGGCAACAATACGTCGTTCTTCTTCCTTAATCACACGGCTTTTCTTTTGTAAACCTGCAACTGTTTTTTCGACCGCTTCGTTAAAGTCAATCATAGCCACTTTTTTTCGTCCACCGCGAACAGCAAGCAAGGCTGCTTCATTTACGATATTTGCCAAATCTGCCCCGGAAAAACCAGAAGTTGTTTTTGCAATTGAAGGTAAATCAACGTCATTATCAAGTTTTACATTTTTTGCATGAATTTTGAGTATTGCCTCTCGTCCAATAAAATCTGGCCGGTCGACAACAACTTGTCGGTCAAAACGTCCTGGTCGAAGCAGGGCTGGATCCAAAACATCTGGTCTATTTGTTGCAGCAAGTAAAATAAGTCCCGTTGAGTTATCAAAACCGTCCATTTCTACCAAAAGCTGGTTTAGGGTTTGCTCTCGCTCATCGTTACCACCGCCGTAACCAGTTACCCGACTTTTACCTATAGCATCGAGCTCATCTATAAAGACAATACAAGGAGATTTTTCTCGCGCTTGCTTAAATAAGTCTCGCACGCGGCTTGCACCAACACCGACAAACATTTCTACAAAATCACTTCCTGAAATTCTAAAAAAAGGTACGCGTGCTTCTCCTGCGACTGCCCGTGCAAGAAGGGTTTTTCCTGTTCCTGGAGGACCAACAAGTAAGACACCCTTGGGTATCTTGCCACCGATATCTGTATATTTTTTGGGTGATTTAAGAAAATCTACCACCTCTATAAGCTCTTCTTTTGCCTCATCGACGCCTGCAACATCGGCAAACCTTGTGGTAACCTGCCCCTCATCTACCGCATTCGCTCGCGATTGCCCAGCTGAAAAAATACTGCCACCGAGACCGCCGCCCATTCGCTTCATTAAAAAACGCCACATGAGAAAGATAAAACCGAAGGGAAGTATCCATTGCAGTAAAAAATCGAGGAGGAAGTTGTTTTTTGTCAACTGCGCCTTGTATGCAACTCCTTTTTCATCTAAAAACTCCAAAAAACCCTCAGTCCAAATAGCAACCGTTTTATATGTTTCTCGAGAAGGAGAAAGCGTGCCAAAAATATTTGTATCTGTATTTCGAATTTGAGGGCCATAGCCAATAAAATAGTTTTTATCGAGCACAACCTCTGTTATAACGCCATTTGACACAAGGGCTTTAAATTCAGTAAAGTCTAAGGTAGAATCTGAGCGTAGCGTAAAGACAAAGTTTAGAATAGTTGTTATAATTAAAACACCGAGTAAGATTGCCCAAAAGGGAATCTTTGGTGATTTTTTATTTTTATCATTTTTGGGATCCGTTGAAAGCTTAAAAAAATTGAAAGGATCGTTTTCGTTATTTGGGTCTTTTTTTGGATTTTCGTTCACCTAATATCTCCATTTATTTTTTGCAAACATATCGAGCCGCCTTGTTTTAGCTATTGCACTATATACATTTTGCATCTTCTTCAAATATACGTAATAAAGCAAAAATAGTCGAGTACATGAGCAAAATTCGGGTCTTTTTTCTTATGTTCTTTTTTATAATGCCGATACATAAATGAATAGATGCTATTGGGAGGTTTTTTATGGCATATACTCAAGCCTTTACCGCTTACAAACAAACGGGAGTTAAGACTGCTACTCAAGGAAAACTCATTATCATGCTCTACGAGGAAGCAGTTCGCCAACTAAATACCGCTTTGAGTCTGTTTAAAACAGAAGATTCTATAGAAGCGTACAATATTGAAAAATTACACAAAGCTACAGTAAAAACCCAAGAAATTATCACAGAGCTGATGGTTTCACTCAACATGAACGCCGGCGGACAACTTGCCCACAACCTTCTCGCCCTGTACATGTTTTTTAACCAAGAACTTCTCGACGCTACCATCCATCATAAAAAAAACAAAATCCACTTTGTCCGCGACAAAATGGCTGAACTAAAAGATGCGTGGGTACAGGCAGATTCCACGACACAAACCCGCGCTTCCGACATGAACCCTGCAATCAGTATCAACGGATAGCTAGCCTATGACCGAAACACTCAGTCGAGAAGAGGTAGAACAAAGAGTCGCTATCTTAAAACGATATAGAAAGCTTTTAGAAGAGCAACGAAATGCCTTTCGCGACTATCTCAATGTTCTCGAAAAACAAGAACAAAGCATAGAAGCAGAAAGTACCGAGGTAATCGTTGCTCAAGCTGAACTTGAACATAAGATAGTCGCTTCCTTGTCGAGTTTACATCGTGTAACGCTTCCCCTTGAAAAACTCTACTCTGAGCAATTTTCCACAGAAGATGAAGCTATTCCAGAGCTCAAGACAGACCTTGAAAATCTCAAGCAGGCAGTTTTAGAGCAAAATCAAAAAAACAGGGATTTATTAAAAACAAAGATGGGTGATATCCGAAATCAAATAAAAACGCTCAACAACCCCAGCTTCAATCCCTATGCAAAAAAAGCGAGTATCTACTCGCAAAATAATGCCACAGCTAGTATACTAGATGTGGAGTTATAAATGAAAGACAATACAATATATATTTTCGATTCGTATGGCTTGATTTATCGAGCCTATTATGCCTTTGTGTCCAGACCGCTGATAAACCCCCAAGGACAAAATGTTTCTGCAGTTCATGGTTTTTTTAGAAATCTTTTATTTGTTATAAAAAAATACGGCGCCACCTATGCCGCAGCAAGTTTTGACTCGCGGGAGCCGACCTTTCGCCATCTCATGTATGAAGAATACAAGGCGAATAGGCAAAAAACCCCAGAAGACTTACATGCACAAGTTCCCATCATAGAAGAAATTCTCGAAAGCCTTGGCTTCCCCATCCTACGAGTAAGCGGTGTTGAGGCAGATGATATTATTGCGAGCCTTTGTGGACATTGTAGCAGTCAAAAAAGACAGTGCCGCATCCTCAGTTCCGACAAAGACTTAATGCAACTGATAAACGACTATACACGTATGCTCAGTCCCGACAAAACCGAAGTGTGGAGCGAGGTCGACGAGGAAGCTGTGCTGGAAAAATGGGGCGTTCCCCCGCATCTCATGCTCGATTTCCTCTCCCTCGTTGGAGATAGCTCTGACAATGTGAAAGGTGTTGCAGGAGTTGGTGAAAAAACAGCTCTTAAACTCCTCACCGAATACGGCAGCCTCGATAAAATCTTGGAAAATGCTGAAAAGATACCAGGTGCAATTGGAAAAAAAGTTGTGGCAGGAAAAGACGATGCTCTCTTTGCTCGTAAACTCATTGCTTTAAAAAATGACGTAGATGTGCCTGAAAATCTTGAAAACTATGAAATAAAAAATCTCGACTTTTTAAAAGCTGCCGAAGTCCTTGAAAAATACGGTTTAATGAGCATTGCAAAAAGCTACCGCGAATGGGGAAGTCGAGAAAAAAGCGCACAAAATGCAGAAAAAAATCGCGATGCCCATGAGGATGCAGAAGGCGATGAACTTTTACAAAAAAGCCACGTTGCAAACAGTGAAGAGAGCAAAAAGCCAATACAAAAAGAACTTGTAAAAAACAGCGGAAATTACAAGGCTATAAAAACAAAGCCTGAGCTAGAAAAACTCATCGAGACAATTTTGACAGAGTTTTCTGAAAAGGGAAGAGAGGATTTTTATCTTGCCTTTGATACAGAAACCGATGGCTTAGACACAAGAAAGGCAGAGATGCTCGGTTTTTCTCTTTCATATATCAAGGGAGAAGCCTTTTATGTTCCCCTCACACAAGAGGGCAGCCTTTTTTCACAGAGTAGCATAGAAAAAAAAGATGCTCTCGAAAGTCTTGCAAAGCTTTTTTACCAGCCTGGTCTTCAAATTGTTATGCAAAATGCAAAGTTTGATTATCAGGTCTTAAAGACAAATGGTTTGACGGGAGATTTTCAGTGCAAAATCTTTGATACTATGGTTGCAGCCTGGATCTTAGATGCCGATCGCGGCTCTTTTTCCTTCGATGCCCTTTGTGCTTCTGAGCTTTTTTTAGAAACCATTCCTTTTTCGGACATTGTCCCCAAGGGTGGTAGTTTTTTAGATGTTCCCCTCGATCAAGCTGTCGACTATGCCGCAGAAGATGCCGACCTCACCTTGCAACTATGGAAAAAGTTTGAAAAGCAACTCAAAACTGAGGGCTTGCTTGACCTATTTCTAAATCTTGAAAGCCCCCTTATTCCCATCCTTGCAGAGATGGAAGATGAAGGCATACATATTGAAAAAGCAGATTTGGAAGCCTATTCCAAGGAACTTTCAAGCGAAATAGAAGAACTTTCAAAGGACATTTATGATTTAGTCGGGCATGAGTTCAATATTGCTTCGCCAAAACAATTGCAAGAGGTGCTCTTTGTAGAGCGTGAACTTCCCGCAACAAAAAAAATAAAAACAGGTTTTTCAACCGACACCTCTGTTTTAGAGGAGCTACGCGAACATGACCCCATCATTCCCAAACTTCTCGAATACCGTCAGTTAAGTAAACTTTTGAGCACCTACGTCGATGCCCTACCAAAACTCGCCGATGAAAATAATCGCATTCACACAAGCTTTATGCAAACAGGAACAGCAACAGGGCGGCTTTCAAGTCGCGACCCTAACTTACAAAATATTCCCATTCGCGACGAGGAAGGACGGAAAATACGCCAAGCCTTTACTGCACCTGCTGGAAGAAGCCTTATTTCCTCGGACTATTCGCAAATAGAACTTGTGGTACTCGCTCATTTAAGCCAAGACGAAAACCTTATGGAAGCCTTCCGCTCTGGAGTGGATATTCATAAGGCAACCGCCAGCCTTATTTTCAGCCTTCCCCTCGAACACGTGACCCAAGATATGAGAAGAAGCGCAAAAACGATAAACTTTGGCATTATGTATGGCATGTCAGCCTTCCGCTTATCAAATGACCTTTCTATCCCCCGTTTTCAAGCACAACAATTTATAGATAATTATTTTGCAAGCTATCCCGGAATTCAAAACTTTATTCAAAACACCATCATGGAAGCTGAAGACAAGGGCTACGTGGAAACGATGCTCGGAAGACGACGCTATATAAAACAGATTTTAAGCGGCAATAAAAACATCAAAGCGCAGGCAGAACGTATGGCGATAAACACACCCATCCAAGGCACTGCCGCCGACATTGTCAAAAAAGCGATGATCGCCGTAGATGGGGCTTTGAAAAAACAATTCCCAAGGGCAAAACTCCTCTTACAAGTTCACGACGAGTTGATTTTTGAATGCGATACTTCCGAAGTAGCAGAGATAAAAGCCCTCATAAAAAAAGAAATGGAAGAAGTTGTCCAACTATCCGTTCCACTTCGTGTAAGCATTGAAAGCGGCAAATCTTGGGGAGATTTTCACTAATGCAAAAAAAGCTGCTTAATAAAACTGCAGATAGAAAAGAAGAAAACGAGCAACTTGTACTTGCGGTAGTCGGCCCCATGGCATCGGGTAAAAACCTTGTATCTGAAGTCCTCGAAAAAAAAGGCTTTTTAGCTATAGATGCAGACAGAGTCGCGCACACTTCTATAGAAGAAAACAAAGAAAAAATCCTCGAGACCTTTCAAAAAGACGCCGAAAAGGCAGGACTTTCCCTTTTAGGTCCTGATGGAAGCATCAATCGAAGGCATTTAGGACGCATTCTTTTTGCAAATCCTTCTCTTTTGCAAAAACAAGAAGCTATTATCCATCCCCATGTAGATACAAAACTCAATGCCTTTATAGACAGCCATCCACAGCAAAATATCGTACTCAATGCAACACTTCTCTATAAAACACCCGTTATAAAACGCTGCAAAGCAATTCTATACGTCAAAAGTCCCCTAGTCTTTCGCTTTTATCGTGTTATAAAACGTGATTCCCTTCCAATGAAGCAGATTTTCCATAGATTTTTAGCACAAAAGAAACTCTTTTCTCAATATAAAAATCTAAATGCCGATATATTGATAGTACGGAACTACCGTTCAAAAAAATGTTTAGAAAAACAAGTTTTCAAACGTTTAAAACAGATTTTCAATGAAGGGAAGCAAGACTATGGAAGAAAATAAAATACTATGGATAGTAGCTGCGGTTGGTGCATTTTTACTCGTTGTTTTAGGAGCCGCCCTTATTTTTTATACCCCAAAACCAAATACCAGCCCACAAATACAAAACCTTGAAGGCATATGGACAAGTTCACGCGAAACCTATCAAGAGCAAAAAAATATTGGCTTAAAGCAAAATACAGAAGATTACTCTATTGCAAACCCTGCAACAAAGCCCTATGACCCAACAGCAGAAAACACAATCACAATAGGACAAAATGTCGAGCAAAATGTACAAGCTGTACAAGACTATAGACAGGGATATCTCACTGAGGGACAGAGCATACAAAACCTCAACCTCTATGCACAAAATACAAAGCTCTACTCTGAAAACACAACAATTGACTTAAATACTGTATCACCTATCTCGAACACAAATCAAAACAGCCAAGTCTCAAATGTAAAAGACTTAAATGCCACAACTACAAAAACAAATACACAGACAAAATCATCAAGCCCTGCACAAACAAGCACTGTGAAAACGCAAGCGCCAGCCAAGACAACAAGTACAAGCCAAGCAACAGTAAAAACAACGACAATTGAGAATAGGTTTTGGATACAAGCTTCTTCATTTTCGAGCAAAATAAATGCCGAAGACTTAAAAACTGCACTCACAAAAGAAAATTTTGTAAGCGAGATTTTTACCTTTACCGACAATAAAGACAATTTATTTTACCGTGTTCGCATAGGACCCTATACAACAAAATCTGAAGCCGAATACTGGCAGGGACAATTACACAAGGTCGCAGCGCTCAAGGGAACTGAAACCTATATCACCAATTCATCAGTAGCTGTCCGATAGACAATAAAAAAACGATAGCAAAACACGAACATCAAAAAAACTTTTTTTATTTTTTTATTTTAATTAAAAATAAAAAAAACACCCACTAAAAAACCAATAAGGTAGTATATGAAAACAATACTACCTTATTTTTATTTCATAGCATTGATGCTATGCGTCCCATCTTTTGCCCAAGAAATAAACCTCAATACCTATATGTCGCTAAATTCTGCCGATACCTATAGGCTTGGTTTTTCAAGTAATCACAAAGTATTTTCAGCAGCCTTTTATGCAGAAAAAAAAGGTCTTGCAGATACAGCAGGAAATCTGAGTGTAGATAAAAGTTATTTTTTCGATGACTGGTTTCTCAAAAATGCTTATTTTAAAATTCCAAGCAATACAATCGATATTAGCTTTGGTTCTCTCAGCTACTCAGGTATGTTAAACAGCTTTAAAACACCACATTATTCCAGCCTTTCTTCGCATAGTGCATCAAAGATTGCATCTAGCCAGGTCCAAGCCTATGCTCCAAGTTTTACTTCAAGCGCACAAGCTTTCTCCCTCTTTTTCCAATACAAAGATTTTTTTCCAAAGCAAACCCAGATTTCAAAATACTTTTCTCCTAAACTCAGTTTTATCGCTACAGAGCTTGCGCCATCACGCTATCTTAGCACCAACGAAATGGAAAATCATAAGGGAATTATATTTTCACAGCTTTTTTTACCTTTTGAAAAAAACAAACAAAAATATCACCTTGGATTAGGCTATGCAAGCTACTATCAAAAAGAAGGCAGTGAAACAACATGGTTTTTGTCAAAACCAAAACGAAATGAAGGTTTTTATTCTATCATTGGTTTTGATGCAAGTTTTCAAAGTCCCTATGTAAGCGTAAAAAATCAAGCTTTATTTAGTCAGATAGATAAAAATGAATGGCAGTATGCAAATAGAAGTGAAGTTTTTATAAGACTAGCTATAAAAAGCTTTGAAGCAAGCCTTTTCTCCCGACTTTTTTTATCGGAACCTCATTTTATAAACGCAAATGCAAATGTAGAAAAGACAGGCTTGCAAGCAATGCTCAAACCACAAGTTAGCATAAAAAAAATCTCCCTTCCCTTTTTTGGCTTAACTACAATAGATTGGGGATTCTTAGGTGAATACGAAAAAAAAACGCTTTCTCTTTTTCCCCTGAAAGAAGAAGAGGCGAGTAAAATGCAAACTTCATTTTCTATAAAAACACTCAGCACAAGCCTATTATATGCCGCAAGTATAGAAGGCGCCTTTGATTCTTCTACCTATATAAACGAAGGGAATCAAAATACTTTTGCAACGAAGCTTCCTTATTTTTTTCAATCGGAAAGCACAGAACTGAAACAAGAAGGAAGCCTTGGCTATAGTTTCTTTTTACAAGAAATAAAGCTTTTTTCCAAACATTTTTCCCATCTAAGCATCAGTTTCTATACTTCCTTTTCGCATAGCAGCCTTCCCTTTGCCTCCGAAAAAAAAGCAAAGCTCAATCTAAGCGAAAACCTCACGCTAAAAATAGATAGGCTCTCTTTTGAAGAAAAAATTTCTTTGACATATAAAGAAAAAGAACTTGAAAACATAAAAACAAAAACAAGCTTAAGTTTTCCTAACTGCAAATTAAGCCTTGAAACAGAATATAAGATACCCTCATTAACACAGCTATGGCTTTTTTCTTTTTCTTATAAAACAAGACTTTGAAGGCGCATATACATTTATAAAGAAATCTATTTATAAATACTCATCCTTACCGTAAAATAATATCAACATCAAAAAAATGATTCATTTCCGGTGGTGGGGTATTTCCAATAAGAGAAAAAAGAATTTCTGCTGTCTTTTCGCCCATTTTTAAAAGGGGTTGCTTTGCTGCAATTATAGGGAAATGGAGATAATCCATTGTTCTAAAATCGTCAAAAGTTCCAATACCAAAATTCTTTTGATCAATTCCTTTTAAACGCAAAACATCTAAAACATTCAACATAAAGTCATCACCAGCAGCTAAAAAAAGAGCATCTAGATCTGGATATTGTTCAAGCAAAGAACTTGTATTTTTTCGAGTTTCATCTTCAGAATACAAGGTATACACAATTCGCTCTGTACTTAAACCAGCACTTTGAAGTACTTGACGAAAACCTTCAACACGTTCTTGCGTATATAAATATTCTTTTGGTCCAGCAATACAACCAATACGTGTATAGCCCCGGTCTATAAGCAAACGCGTTACCTTTGCAGCAGCCTCGGTATTACGCACATCTACAGAATAATGCTGTAAAACAGAATTTCGACCTAAAAAAACAAAAGGAATTTCTTCAAGCATAAGCGACATAAGACTTTTTGTATCAATTTGCTCTGCTCCTATAATAAGTCCGTCAATATTTCGTCTCCTGATAACAGCCTCTATTGGTTTTGCAATATCTTTATCAATTCCGGTGGTAATAATCATAAGATTGTTTTCATAACGAGATGCTGTTGTTGCTATTGCTGTAATAATTTCTACCCAATACGCACCAGAAAGACTATACCCTGCATCGTGCGGAATGACTAAAGCTATGGTATCTGTTCTATTTTGTGCTAATGCACGAGCAGAAGCATTTGGCTGAAAATTAAGCTTGTGAACTAAATTAAGAATTCGAGTACGATTTTCATCGCTAACACCCTTTTGACCATTGAGTGCTTTTGAAACAGTACTTTTTGACACATCTGCCATTTTTGCTATTTCATTAATTGTCAATTTCATTTTGCACTCCTCTTTTCTTATGTTAGCTCCATTGTAACATAAATTGATAAAATCGGTCAGCTATTTGAGGTATCCACTCATGCTGATAATCAGGATAAAGAATATGATTTTTTTTCGATTGTATGCGATTATAAACAGCAAATTGTGTAGAAGGAGGGCAAATTCTATCTTGCAAAGCTGTTGCCATAAGTACCTCTCCTTTAATCCATTTCGCCATATTTTTTATATCAATATAACCGAGTTGTGTAAAAATCTCTTTTTCTCGGCTATGTTCTGGATCACAATTTCGAAAATAATGCGTTATTTCGTAATAAGCATCTTTAGCTAAATCCATTTCCCACACTCGCTGATAATCACTTAAAAAGGGGTACATAGCGCATACTTTCGCAACTCGAGGTTCAAGAGCTGCACATGCAAGAGCTAAAGCACCACCTTGAGAAGCACCATATACACATAATTGATTACTTTTTACAAAGTCAAAACCCATTAGAATATCTGCTATCTGCGCTGTATCAAGCATGATATGGCGCATTATCATATTTTTAGGCACATCATCAATACCTCGAATAAATAAACCAGGAGAAGTTATACCTTTTACTCCGCCGGTATCTTCGGAAACACCTTGCCCTCGACAATCAAGAGCAGCAACTGTAAAACCTGCAGCAACGTAGTTAAGTTTATCAGACCAATCTCCCGCATTTCCATTATAGCCATGAAATTGAAGCAAAGCTGGCCCCTTTTCTCTTTGATTTTTTGGGCGCAGTAATTTAGCATGAAGACGTGCATTTCGAACACCAGTAAAATATAAATCAAAACATTCAGCAAAAGGTGTTTGAAATTGCGCAGGTATACATTCAATATTCGGTTCAATTAACCGCATTTCTTCAAGCGAGTCCTTCCAAAAAACATCAAAATCTATAGGACAAGGATTAGTACCCATATAGGTAGCTAATTTATCCAAAGGAAAATCAAAAATTGCCATAACACCTCCAAATAGTTTTAGATGAACAATATAGAGGTACCTACCTGTGTTATTCATCTACCCATCTTTCTTATCTTCCTATTTAATACAATTAAATAGAAACCGATTTCTCTACAGTGTATAATCTATTAATACGTCTGTCAATTAAAATAAGCTAAAACTTACAAGCTAATATCTCTAAACAGGAAAACCAAAGCAAATATTTAGAAGAAATAGGTATAAAAATAAAAACATTTAAATAAATTTGAGGAAAATATAATTTTCTCTTGACAACATGTTTTTCTGTGGTATACTTCAAGTCAGAAAAGAGAAACCGGTTTCCTTACAGTTTATATCTTGTTAATAAAAATATCTAAAAGCAATATAAACTGTAAAAAAAAGGTTTCAAAAAAAAATTCCAAAGGAGAAAACAAATGGAAAAAAGAAAAAAGGTGTTAGTGGTGATCCTGCTCACTGCTATGGTTTGGTCTCTTTGTGCTGGAGGAAAAAAAGATAGCACAACAGCAGACTCTAAAGAAATTGCAGGCTCAATTATAGTTTTACATCATCGTACTGATATTGAAGATCAGTTTGAACTTTACAAACAGCAATTTAATAAGCTGTATCCTAAAGTTTCTGTTGAATTTGAAGCCATTACCGAATATGAAGGTACCGTAAGAACTCGTATGTCAACACAAGAATACGGAGATGTATTGATGATGGTTTCAACACCCCCTGTACCTGAAGATTTTTCTCGATACTATGAACCTCTCGGAACTACAGAAGAACTTTTTGCAAAATATGATTTTTTAGAATCAAATGCACAATGTTATTACGATGGATATGTATATGGTCTACCTATTAATGCAAATACTGGAGGTCTATTATATAACAAAGAAGTTTTTAAAAAAGCTGGTATTACAAGTTTCCCAAAAACATCCGAAGAATTTTATGCAGTCCTTGAAAAAATCAAACAAAGCACCAGTGCTATTCCTTTCTTTATGAACTACCCATCCAAGTGGACACTTACACAATGGGAAGGCGGACGTATGGCATATTCTGGTGATCCTGATTGGGCTAACAAAATGATTCATATGGACAATCCTTTTGCTCCTGGAATGCCTCATTATGAGCTATATAAAGTTATGTATGAAGTTGTTAAACGAGGCTATTGTGAACCAGATATGTTGACATCAGATTGGGAAAAATCAAAACAACAATTTGTCGATGGAGAAATCGCCGTAATGAACTTGGGTTCTTGGGCTATAGGTCAATTTAGAGAGATTGCAGCGCTTTCGGGTATTGATCCCGACGTTGTAGGATATATGCCCTATCCAGTAAGCCACAACGGTGTAGTATACTCAGAACCCTCTCTTGATTATAACCTCGCAGTAAATAAATTTAGTAAAAACAAAGAAGCAGCAAAGGCATGGGCATTTTGGTTTTCAAATGAATCTGGCTATGCAAAAGACACTGTTTCTATTCCTGCGCTAAAAGGCGGAGAATTTCCTGCTGTTCTAGATAGTTTTAAGGAAGTTGGTGTTGTATATCAAACTGCTACCCCAGCTAAACCTGGCGAAGAAGGCTTATTTGATAAACTAGACAATGAGGCCGAAATTGGCTTATGGCAAGACCCACAAAAAGTACGAATCGTTGATGCAGCAATGGGCACTTCAAAGGAAACCTTTGATTCAATAATGGCCGATTGGAATGCACGTTGGGCAAAAGCAAGAAAAACTTTAAAAGTTACCCCGTAATTGCTTTAATACTGTAAGGAAATTATACACATTTATATCTAACGCATGTGTATTAACTATTTGAAATGCTGATAAGAATACCGCTTTTGGTGTTTTTATCAGCATTTTTATACTAAATTATAAGGAGTATGTTTTGAAACGGTTTAATAATTTAACCCATAAAAAACAACAAAGTATTATTGCATTTCTTTTTTTACTTGTCCCCACAACGCTTGTAATTGTTTTTGGCTATGTCCCTTTTTTTAGCATGATTGAATATAGTTTTTTACGATGGGATGGTCTCGGTCCTAAACAGTTTATAGGTTTTAAAAACTATATTGATGCACTAACAAGAGTCGAAAACTATAGAGTATTTAAAGTGAGCTTGTATTATTTAGTAGCTTCTTTTGTACAAACAATCGCAGCACTATTTTTTGCCACAATACTTTCATTTAATACACGAGGGAAGAACTTTTTTAAAGGTGTATTATTTTTCCCCCACTTAATTAATGGCGTAGCTATCGGCCTTATTTTTCTTTATTTTTTCCGAGGTGATGGTGGAACTTTAAATACATTCTTAAAATTTCTCGGATTTAAAGGAGAAACGCTTTGGCTTAGTGATCCAAAATTAGTCAACTGGTCTATCGCTTTTACATCTGTTTGGCGCTACACGGGCTATAATATGGTTATGTTTTTGGGAGCAATTCAATCAATACCAAAAGAAATTTATGAAGCAGCAGAACTAGATGGCGCCAACTGGTTTGATGTTTTCTGGCATATTATTCTTAAAACTATAATGCCCATAATAAAACTCATGCTCATCTTGGCAATAACTGGTTCTTTAAGCGTATTTGAAGCACCATATATTATGACAGGTGGGGGAAATGGTAGCGAAACATTTGTAATTCGAACAGTTGAAACAGCGTTCAAATACAATAAAATTGGATTAGCATCTGCAATGGCTATTTTATTAACAATTATTATTATTTTCATAACAATAATCCAAGAAAAGTTTTTTGGAAACGATTAGGAATATACTATGATAAACAACACCAATCTTACACCACGAGTTTTTAAAAGCACACAAATATATTTTGACTTGCTAAAATATTTTTTATTATTCACAGCTACATTGATTACGTTGCTACCTATTTTAGTTATTTTTTTTGGCGCTTTTAAAACAGGCGTTGAGTTTAATAGCACTGGACCCTTTAATTTGCCTAAAAGTTGGTCTTTAGATAACTTTCGAACTGTCTGGATAAAGGGTCAAATGGGTCTTGCATTTAGAAATACAATTTTTATAATTGGAGGCGCAAGTTTAGGTTCAATACTTACAGGAACAATGGCATCGTATGTTATTCATAGGTTTAATTTTCGCGGGAAAAAATTTATTAAAAATTTATTTTTATGGATTGTTTTAATTCCCGGAACAACCGCACAAGTGTCTCGTTTTCAGATTGTTAACGCTCTCGGTCTTTACAATACACCATGGGTAGCAATTATTCTTGCGATGGGTACGGATATATTGGCAATTTATATTTATCTACAATTCCTTGACAGTATTCCTCTTTCCCTCGACGAATCAGCTATTATCGATGGAGCAGGTTATTTTCGTGTTTATTTCCAAATAATAATGCCATTATTAAAACCTGCAACAGTAACCGTACTTATAATAAAATCAATAGGAATGTACAACGATTTTTATACGCCTTTTCTTTATATGCCAAAAAAATCATTACAAGTTATTTCTACCATATTATATAAATTTAAAGGTCCGTATGGTTCACAGTGGGAAGTAATATGCGCGGGAATTGTTATCGCAATTATACCAACACTAGTGCTTTTCTTAGCATTACAAAAACAAATATATAACGGCTTAGTAAGTGGGGCAGTAAAACAATGAAAAAACTTTATGGATTTAATTTGCAATGGATGTATTCAGTATCACAGTTATTAGACACACTAAAAAATACTCATATTCAAGGATCAATACAGCCTGGTTCAAAGCTTACAAAAGAAACGACAAAGGCATTACTTCAAATAATACAACCAGATCTCAAAGCTCTTAACTTTATGCAAGAAATGGATGTAAATTTTATTCGTTTACCTCTCGATTATCGATTTTGGATACATAATTTTGAATATGACAAACCTCATACCGCATTTCTCGAGAAACTTGATGAATGCATAGAGGCTATTATATCACGCGGATTTCATTGTTCACTTAATTTACATCGCGCACCCGGATATTGTATAAATGGAAACAATGAAGAATTGCATAATCTTTGGCTTGATAAAATTGCTCAAGATGCTTTTGTTTTACAGTGGGAAAACTTCGCACGGAGATACAAAAAGTACTCTGCTGACCAATTAGATTTTGATTTACTGAATGAACCTCCAGATATTAATCAATATGGAATGAATCGTGAGAATCATTCTGCTATTATACTACGTGCTGCTGATGCTATTCGTGCAATAAGCCCTGACAGACCTATCACAATAAACGGTCTTGGCGGAGGAAATATTGCCCTACCAGAACTCGCGCACGCTGGATTTCGTATGAGTACACGAGGCTATCAACCAATGGCTATATCTCATTATGAAGCATCTTGGTGTGCAGAAACTCAGGGACTTGACTATCCAAAATATCCTTTCACAAACTATGCAAATAAAATTTGGACCATAGACACCATTCGCAAACACTATGCCCCATGGAAAGAACTTGCAGAAAAACAAGTCCCGATCCATATTGGAGAGTTCGGTTGCTATAACAAAATCGACAATGCTATTGCACTTCGATGGTTTCAAGACTTATTTACTGTTTTTAACGAGCTCGGTTGGGGCTATGCCTTATGGCAGTTCGAAGGCGCCTTTGGCATTGTAAATCATGGACGACCAAATACACAATATAAAAAAATTGATGGGTATGAAGTCGATATTCAATTATATGAATTATTTAAAAGAGGTATGAAATAATGAATAAAAAACAAAGAAGAAGACATAGATTTACTTCAAATAAAAATCTTTTGACTTTAGTCGCTTTTTTTCTAGTACTTTTAGCTATTACCGCCTGTACTTCATCGATACGTAAAAATCAAACAATTGTGGCGAAAGAAAACTTTGTTTCCGTAAAAGATGGCAAATTTATGCTCGATAATGAGATATTTCGCTTTGTAGGTACAAACAATTATTACATGCACTACAGCACAGATAAAATGATACTTGACGTTCTAAACGATGCAGATAATATGGGTTTTACTGTTCTCAGAATATGGGGTTTTCAGATAGGTCCGAATAAAGACCATAATTCATATGGCTTGAATAGTCCAGCACGTGGAAAAAAACCTGGAAATTACGGTATACCCGAAGAGAACAAAAGTACGACACTCAAAGCAAACCAATTTGGCTATCCTAGAGATATTTTTGAAAGACTTGATTACACTATTGCTGAAGCAGGAAAACGAGGTATTAAGCTAGTAATTGCGATGAACAATTATTGGGCCGATTTTGGTGGCTTACAACAAGCTTCAACATGGCAAGAATGGTTTAATCTCGATCATCCGAGCGACTTTTACACTAACAAGGACTGTATTCTTGCATATAAGGACTATATTAAAACACTAATAACCCGCGTTAATTCTTACACAGGCATACCCTATAATGAAGATCCGACCATAATGACATGGGAACTAATGAATGAACCACGAAACCCTCAAGATACTTCAGGTAAGGTTGTTACTGCGTGGGCAAAGAAAATGAGTGCTTATGTGAAATCTTTAGCACCCTATCAATTATGTGCAGTTGGCGACGAGGGCGCGTTTATAAGAACAGATATAACTGGCTTTCAAAATGAAGGAAGCCATTTGTACAATGGAACAGAAGGGACTGATTTTGACAAACTTATTGCACTAAAGAATATCGATTATGGTACTTTCCATTTATACCCAGAGGCTTGGGGGATTGCACATGAAGCGATTCAATCTTGGGGCTTACAATTTATTTCCCAACATATAGAATCAGGAGAAAAAATAGGTAAACCCGTAGTTTTAGAAGAATATGGTATTGGACAAGCTGGTTTACAAAACCGCCTTGCTATCTATGATTCATGGAATAAAGCAATGTTTGAAAATAATGGAGCAGGAACAATGGTTTGGCTTCTTACTTCTTCAAATGAATACGAATTAGAAGAAGGTGGCGATGGTATTTATGACGACTATGACGGCTTTCGAATACTCAACGATAATTCAACAGTTTCAAATTTACTGCGAGCATACGCCGTTCAATTCTCTGGAGAAACTGGTTTTAAAGACGTTGTTATAAATAAGCCTCGAGTATATTTACTCGATCCAGCACGAGACCAAGAAGCCAAAGGTTCTTTTCAAATTCGGGCACAAGCTGTAGATCTTAATCAAAAAATACAATCAGTAAAACTATTTATCAATGGAGAACCAGCACCTGCTCCAAATATTATGCAATATAACCAGGAAACTGACGCATACCGTATAAAGATACATACAAGCACGTATGAAGACGGTACAAGACTGGCAATTAAAGCAGTATTTACTTTAGCGGATAATACGATTTTGGAAACTGAAACATATTCCATTTTCGTAGCAAACAATATTTCCTACTCACTGATAAAAACATATGACTTCACAACCGATACAGCGAATGCAAGCTCCTTAGGTGGTTATCAGGCGGAAATAAAGCAACTTAAACACACAAAGCTAAATGGTGGTATGTTAGAAGTTGTCTGCAATTTTCCAGGAGCTAATGAATGGGAAGAACTTAAAATAAAATTTCCCACTATGAAAGAGGTTGCTGAAGCTGCAAAGATTTCATTTACACTTTATATGAAAAAAGATACCGTTTTTCCTTCCTCTACTAAAAAAGATGAAGCAAGTAAATTGCCAGGAACGCAACATTATTTAGCCTTCGATCCCGGTTGGATAAAAACTGGTATTGGTGAAAGCAATACTTTCATAAAAGATCTTCCTATCGTTACACTTGATGACGGAAATGAATATTATAAAGAAAAAATTGAAGTTGCATTTTTTGGAAGCACTTCATACACAGAACTTACAATTTGCCCCACAATGGGATATGTACAATATTCAGGTTCCATGTTTATAGATGACATTTCTTTTTTTAAAAAGGATTAAAGGGTGTACTAATCGCCTCCGGCTTCTTTCTTTACAGAAAGGCCTAAGACATGCTACTATGATACAAATTCACAGAAAGGAAATGCTACAAAAAAAACTCAATCAAAATTGGACACTGAAACCAGAGACAGCATCAGATCGCTTTACTTCAGGTCCAATTTCTCTCAATTTTCCTACAGATATACATACAGAGCTCCTTAAGGCTGCTGTTATAGAAGACCCATACTTTGAAAAAAATGAACTGAAAATGTTATGGGTAGGACAAGAAAACTGGGTATGCACAAAAGAATTCACCCTTGAAGAATCTTTTTTAAAAGGCAGACAATTTATTTCCATAACCCAAGCTGACACCTATGTTCGTATTTTTATCAACGAAAAAGAAGTCGGACTTTGCAACAATTTTTTTAAAGCATGGCGCTTTGAAGTAAGTGAATTTTTACAAAAAGGGCAAAACAGTATCAAGCTAGTATTTGAGTCAAACGAAAATCACGCCATTGCACTTGCAAACAAATACCCCTACCCTGTTCCCTGCTCCATCTACGATGTTGTTTCACCGCACCGAAACTTTGTTCGAAAGCCACAATGTCATGCAGGCTGGGACTGGGGGCCAAACCTCATGGCACTAGGTATTTACAGCGACATAGTCCTCGAAAGAACCGCCACAGGCTTTCTCGACTATCTTGAAACCAGCACTACAAAAACACAAAGCAATAGCACAGAAACTCAAGATTGGCTGGTTCGTGTTACATCACATTTTACCTCGCTTACAAATACAACAATTTCTCATCGACTAGACTTTAGCGGGCCTCATATAGAGCCCATAAGCATCGAGAAAAAAGTAAAGCTCGTCCCCGGCTTAAATACAATTCATACAGAATTTACCGTAAAAAATCCAGAACTCTGGTATGTAGTGGGGATGAGTCCTGAAGATGAAGAAGCGATACTAAAAACAGGGCGACCACTTTTTAAGGATAATCCCTTATATCAACTTGAAGTAAAAGCTGGTGGAAGCAAAAAAGAAAAAAATATAGGTTTTAGAACTCTCGAAGTCGTAAATGAAGAAGACAAAGATGGTATAAGTCTTTATTTTAAAGTGAATGATAGAGCGCTTTTTGCCAAAGGAACTAACTGGATTCCACTCGATGCGCTCCCAGCTCGTCAAACAGAAGAGCGCTATGAATACTTACTCGAATCCCTCATTCACGGAAACATGAACACAATACGCGTTTGGGGCGGTGGTATGTATGAAAAAGATTTTTTCTACGATTACTGCGACAGAAAGGGTATTCTCGTTTGGCAAGATTTTATGTTTGCCTGTGGTCTCTATCCAACCGACAAGGCGTTTTTAGATTCAGTTCGAGATGAGGTTCGCCACCAAATCCTTCGCCTAAAAGATCACCCTTCTTTGGCTCTTTGGTGTGGAAACAACGAAAACCTTGGCGCACTGACCTGGTATCCAGAATCCATAGAAAACCGTGATTTATATTTAATCGATTACGACCGACTAAACGAGGGCGTCATAGGGGATGAAGTAAAAAAACTTGACCCAAATCGCATATGGTGGCCAAGCTCCCCCTGCGCCGGTCCCGATCGCTTTGAAAACAACTGGACAAATGACAATATGGGAGATATGCACTACTGGGAAGTATGGCACCAAAAAAAATCATTCAACGCCTACCTCGATATACGGCCGAGATTTGTCTCAGAGTTTGGCTATCAATCATTTCCATCTCTTTCAACAGTGCAAAGCTATACGAGCGAAAATCCTATAAATCTTACACATCCCGTTATGGAATTCCACCAAAGGTCTCCAGGAGGAAACTCCATCATGATGGAAAACTTTACACGTTATTTTCGTTTTCCCAAATCAACAGAAAAAATGCTCTACCTCAGTCAAGTACAACAAGCCCTTGCTATAAAAACAGCCTGCGAGTATTGGAGAAGTTTAAAACCCTACTGCATGGGAAGCCTTATTTGGCAATTAAATGATAACTGCCCTGTAGCTTCTTGGTCTTCTATCGATTATACAGGAAAATGGAAGATGCTCCACTATGAAGCAAAAAAATTCTTTTCTCCCATTACGCTGAGTATGTACAGTAAGGATGAAAAACTTTTTATCTTTGGCGTAAACGATATCCAAAAAAAGCTTGACGCAAAACTCTGCCTTTCGTTTTACAATTTTTCTGGTGAAAAAATACAAGAAGATATGCAAATAAACGTAAGTCTCGAAGCTGACGCAGTAAGTGAACTTTTTTCATCCGAAATCGAAAAACTACCGAAAGATATTTCAAGCTATTTTCTCTATGCAAAACTTGAAATAACGACAGACAAGGGAAAAACGCAAAGCTATGAAGCGACACAGTTCCTTGACTTATACAAAAAACTCGATATAAAAGAAGCTGCTATAGACTATACAATTACTGAAAAATCGATTACAGAACTTCCGTCAGATATTCTGCAAATGAAGCATTCCCGTACAAGTCAATTTTTCCAAATTGATATAGAAGTAAAAGCACCTGCATTTTTTGTAAGTTTAGATGCGGCTTCGATTAATGGCCTCTTTTCTGATAATCTTCTTACAATTCTTCCCCAAGAAAAGAAACGCCTGTATTTTATTCCGGAGACAAAAACAAGCCTTCAACGATTCAAGAAAATGCTTAGAGTCGAAGACTTGCGCTCATCCTACTAAAATCGTTTAAAGACAAAAAAAGCTGTTAGTGTCAAACTAACAGCTTTTTTTATTATATAAGAGCTCTATTCTTTAAGCGCTCCACCAGCAACACCTTCTGCAAGACGTTTTTGGAATATAAAGTAAACTAAGATAATCGGCAAGGTTGCAATCACAAGAGCTGCGATTTGCCAACCAAGCTGTGTTCCCGTTCTACTTGAGAAAGAGTAGACCCCAACGGGTAGAGATTTCGTAAACTCTTTACTTGCCATAACTAAAACAAGCAAGAATTCATTCCAAATCCCCAGTCCACTCATAATACTTATGGTAATAATAACAGGCACAGTCATAGGTACAATAATAGCTATAAATGTTTTGAAAGCTGTTGCACCGTCAATATAGGCAGATTCAATCAAGCTATTAGGTAGCCCACGAATATACTGAGACGTAAGCAATACCGCCATCGGAAGCCCAAATGCCGAATATACTAAAATAATACCAAGGTGCGTATCAGTTAAGCCTATTTTCGATAGCATTAAGAAGAGGGGGATTATAAGTTGGTTAATATCAATCAAATACCCCAAACCTATGAGCCCGACTATTAATGCGGCAAGCTTTTTGAACTTTAACTTACTGACTGCATAGCCAATCATTAAACCAAAAAGGATAACAAAGAATGTCGACACAAAGGTATAAATAATTGAGTTAAGAAATTTACCACCGAGGCCTCCACGAACCCATGCAGAGGTATAATTCCAAAATACAGTATCCCAGTGAATCTGTCTTTGGTATTTTTTAGGAAGCTCATTAACACGAAGCCTATCTCCATTTTTTAGAGCATTAATTTCAGAGGGCATTTCTGAACGATCTAAAAAAGCTACCTTAACACGCCTTCCGGGTGCCATCGATGTTGATTCAATAATAATAAGATGCTCATTAATAATATCGTAATCGGAAACTTCGAAACCAAATTTTTTTATAATTTTCTTTGGATATACAATGTTTAATTGCGGTTGAACTACTTCGTATTCATCATCTTTGTTAAAAAACATATCGTGTGGAAGCGAATACATACTTATAGTCAATTCTTCATTTGTCTTAAATGAAGCATATCCCATCCATGCTAAGGGAGCTATAGTAAGCAATGTCCAAAAAATAAATATAAAATAAGAAAGAAATTTTGTAAAGTAATTACCAAGAAAGCTTGTTTTTACCATGTTTTCATTATAGCTCATTTTAATACTCCTCGTCCGTTCCAAGTTTTTTGCCAATAAAGTTGCTAAACATAATTAAAATTATACTGATCAACACAACAGTGTTTGAAATAGCAGCACCGTAAGCAAAACGAAGTGGGTTTGTAAAGTCATTAAAGGCAACTCGGTACATCAATAATGGTAAAACTTCAACATTTAGACGCGTTAAGCCATCAGTTGTAATACCGAAAAGGAGGTTAAAACCTTTTAGCGAGCCAGCGATAGCTAAAATAGATGAAACTAAGATCGTTGATGCAAGGAGGGGAACAATAATACGTATAAAGATTTGTGTTTCTGTTGCTCCATCTATTTTTGCAGCTTCAATCATGCTATCATTTATTTTTTGTAAGTTCGCAAGAAAAATAATCATATAAAAGCCGGTATATACCCATATAAGTGCTATACCTACAGGTATCATTGCTGTTTTTGGATCCAGCATAAGGGTAAATTGCTTTGTTGGATCACCGCTCATCGCTTGCATAATACGTGCAACAGGACCATCGACCATGAATAACATTTTCCACATTATACCCACAACAATCATTGACAAAAACTGTGGTAAAAAAACCATTGATTGGAAAAAATTTGCAGCTTTAACTTGCTTTCTATATAAAATATAGGCAAGAATAAAACCAATCGGTATTTGTCCAAAGATCGAAACAGCAACAACGATCATGTTGTTTTTAAAAGCAAACCAAAACGTCCTCTCACCAAACATTTTAATGTAGTGAGTTAAACCAACAAAACCCCATTTTCCACCAATGTTCGGGTTATAGTTCGTAAAGCTTAAAAAAATTGAATAAATAATGGGATACGCGACAATGAATAAATAGAGCACAAGCCCTGGCATAACAAAGCCTAAAAAAGTCGCTAAATCTCTTGTTTTAATTTTTTTCACAAGATTAACACTCCTATACTAATTTAAAAGGGATTTTAGAATCCATGACTTTCTAGAAGAAAACCCTGTTTTCTCAATCCCTTTTTTTCCTCCTTGAAAAAACGTGCAATATTGATTGTCCACAACCATATTGGCGATCATCTCAAGCAGTATTATTGTACTATTACAAACACAATTTGTAAAGCACTTACAGCAAAAACAATATTGTTTTATATAAAAATAGACATTTTTAAAATTACAAGCTATTTTCGAGATTTTGTGATTCTATATCTTTAAAATACTTTAGAGTCCCAACCTTTAGTTCATCTGTTGCATCTTCATCACAAACAATAATAGCTTTTTTATGCATTTGCAAGCAAGAAATTGTCCACATTTGGTTTATGCCTTCTTCCACCGCATGTTTTAAAGCCCGTGCTTTACTGTGTCCGCTTGCAAGTATCATAACCTCTTCAGAATCAGTTATAGTACCAACTCCTACAGTAAGAGAAGTTGTTGGAACTTGGCTTATATCACCACCGAAAAAACGTGAGTTTACTTGAATTGTTTCGCGTGTTAAGGTTTTTACTCGTGTCCGTGAGCTAAGGGATGAACCTGGTTCATTAAAAGCGATGTGTCCATCTACACCAACTCCACCCAAGAAAAGTTTAATACCACCAAAAGATGCAATTGTTTTTTCATAGGCTTCACATTCTGCATCCAAGTCTTGTGCCATGCCATTTAAGATATATACATTTTCTTTTTTAATATTTACATGATTAAAAAAGTTGTCCCACATAAAACGATGATAGCTTTGTGGGTGATCTGAAGGAAGCCCAACATATTCGTCCATGTTGAATGTAACAACATGCTCAAATGACACTTTCCCAGCTTTATTCAATGCAATAAGTGCCCTATAAGTACCAATAGGAGTACCGCCTGTTGGTAAACCCAATACAAAGGGTTTTTTTGCAGTTGGAGCTGCCTCGTTAATTCTACGTGCAATATGATTTGCAGCCCAAAGGGAACAAGCCTCGTAATCGGGCTGTACTATTACTCTCATTTATAACCTCCAAAAAAATGTATCAACAATGCTATTCTACTATCAAATGAGATTTTTAACAATCTTTCCTTCGACCATACTCAATAAAACATTAAAATGTTTATCAAATACAATAATATCTGCATCAGAACCAGGAGAAACAAGACCTTTTTTACCGTATTTCATTATTTCTGCTGGATTTGCGGTACCACAACGAATCGCATTTTCAACGGAAAAACCATAAGACACAAGATTTTTGACACCCTTTATCATAGTAAGCCCAGAACCTGCGATGACGTCATCTTTCACTCGATGAAAACACCCTCCTGAAAAAGCAACCTCTTCACCGTTTGCGTACAGGGGAGAGCCAGATTGTTCTGTTGGAGTAAGCGCATCGGTAACTAAAACTATTTTATCAATTGGTTTATCTCGAGCAACAAACTTTAACAAATCAGGATGCACGTGAATGCCATCGGGAATAATTTCACATGACATTTCAGGGTGAATTAAAACCGCTCCTACAGCACCAGGGTTTCGGTGGTGCATTTGACTCATGGCATTAAAAAGGTGGGTTGCGTGTAAGATTCCCGCTTGCATTCCTTCAACCATATGCGCGTATTCAGCATTCGTATGGCCTGCTTGAGCGACAATACCTTTTTTTATACAATATAAGGCAAGATCCCGCATACCTTTTATTTCTGGTGCAACCGTCATATTAACAATATGCCCTTCTGATGCTTGCCACAATCGTTCCATAAGTTCTAAATCGACTGTTTTTACCGTTTCGGGTCTTTGCACACCAAGCTTATCTGCTGAAATAAAGGGTCCTTCAAGGTGAATGCCCATTATTTTTGCACCGTTTTCCTTTCCCATAGCCTTTACGATAGATTGTATTGTTTTTGTCATAGACTCTTCGCTCGATGGATATAAGGTTGGATTAAATGCGGTAACCCCGTATTGTGCAAGATCTTCTGACATAGCAATCATCGCTTCAGGACTACAATTGTCGGTACCATGCCCGTTAAAGCCGTGGATATGAGTATCTATTAAACCGGGAGAAATAAAAGAACCTTCAACATCGATAATACGCACTGTCGGAGGAAATTTTTTTTGCTCAAAACGTTTTTGATTAAAAACGTCAACGACCTTGCCATCTTCAATAAGAACGCTCATTTTTTCAAGCGCATAATATCCGCTTATCAAGGTGCCATTAGTTAAACATATTGACATATCATCCTCCATAAAAAATCATTTTCACGATAAAACAAAAAGACAATCTAATCCGCTTCTTTTTTTATTTCTCTTCATTCTAGCATACCAATATATGAGAAAAAATCAAGCCACAACTTGCAGTCCGACAAGAAAAGCTTTAGAATACAGGTATGAAACAATATTATATTCCATTATTATCAGAAAAGCTTTCAGAAAATGCTGATACAATTATGGCGAGTTATGAGGTTGATGGGATTGAGCTTTTTTATCCTTGGCCCTTACATAAACCGCGAAGTCTTTTTACGCTTGCTTTTATTGCAGCCGGAATAGATGGTATCGCAGTTTCTTTTTGTGCTGAAGCGCCAAAAAACAAACTGCTTTCTAAAAAAACATCCCACAAAATGCGTGTTTTTGAAGATGATTGTTTGGAGTTTTTTATTCGTCCAGAAGAATCTGATATCTATTATGGTTTTGAATTTAACTCAAAAGGATTTTTGCTTGATTATCGTTGTGGAATAGGTGAAAAAGGGAAGCAGCTTATATTGGATAGTATAGATGAAAAAAACAAAAAAATAGTACAGGATACAGATGCTATTGTTTCGGGGTGTAGTGAAGCTAAAAACGGTGATGAAATATTGTTTTTTGATTATAGCTGGAAATCAAAGGCTCTCATATCAAATACCATAGAAGATGAGTTTTGGTATGCCGAAATTTTTATTCCGTGGAGTGATTTTGGACTCAGAGATTTTGATTATACAAGTTTGGATAAAAAAATCTGGTCATTCACCTGCAATAGAATCGATAACCCAGGGAATGGTATCCAGGGCTATCAAACACTTATCTCTTCTTCAGAAAAGGAGAGCTTTCACCAACCAGAATTATTCGCAAAAGCTCTCTTTGAAAATTAGTCTTGTTTTAACATGTATTCACCTATTTGGTGTACAAGGGTAAAATTCGTATCATTTGCAAGTTCCCAGTACATTATGCCACCGAGTTTATTTTCTGTGATGTACTCAAGCTTATGCGAAAGTGAACGTTGACTTTCATAACTAACAAATAGCTCTTCTTCTGGATAATATAAGTACGACGCCTTTGCAACATCGTCCCATTTATCGAACTCGCTACCACGAGGGAGATAATTTTCTTCTATATCGACATACTCGATTGTGCCCGCCTCCCAAGTACCGACCTTTGAAACCCCATCAGCCCGCTGAAACAAAGCATCGCTTGCTCCACCAAAGCCTTGCCAAGCTCTACCGTAGAGGGGAACGCCGAGCACAAGTTTTTCTGGTGCAAGACCTGCCTCAAGATAGGCTTGTACAGCGCTATCAGCAGAATAATAGTTTTCATAGTCATTTGCTTTTGGACTATTTGGATTAACATACAAGGGAGCATGATGGCGAGCAGGACCTGGACCTGCAACATAAAAATCATAGCACATGATATTTACCCAGTTCAAATATTTATTGAGGGCTGCAACTTCGAGGTTTTTTATCTTATCCACACCTGCGGTAACCGCTGCGGTTAGATAATATTCTCGACCATCTTCATCTTCAGCTTTATCAAGAGCGAGGCGTAAATCTCGAAGAAGCAAACTAAAATTTTGTTTATCGTCAGGACTCGTATCTTGATTTATGCCTCCTTCTACAGGGTATTCCCAATCCAAATCAATACCATCAAAGTCAAACTTTCGCATAAAAAGAATAGCAGACTCTGTCATTCTTTCACGAAGCTCTGGGTCGGCTGCTACAGTACCAAAACCATCAGAAAGTGTCCAACCACCTATTGAAATGAGCATTTTTATATGTGGATATTTTTCTTTCATCATTTTAAACTGATAAAAGTTTCCCTTGTACGGAGCATCCTTTGGTTCATCTCCAAAGACCTTCGTGTAGTCTGCATTTGCATCAATAGTTGAAATAAAACCATTGTTAATCTTTGCAAACGCATAATTAATATGGGTAATTTGATCCAATGGTAGATTTTTCACGTGAAAATTTCTGTCGTAAATACCCCAGTTAGAATAGTAGGCAATAACTTTATTCGTATCTCCAGCAAGGGCAGGTCGTGGTTGTTTGCCTTTGCGTGCAGAATTGTCGCCACTTCCACTTCTAACACAGCTAAAAAGCAAAAAAAGCATAGCTATAACTGTAAGTGAAACCTTAAAAATCTGTTGTTTTTTTAACATAATAAGTGCTCCTTCTTCTACCGTATTCTAGCTCTCTTTATCCATGCCGTCAAGTTTTATAGAAAAAAAGCCCTGCAAAATGCAGAGCTTTCACCAACCAGAATTGTTCGCAAAAGCTCTCTTTCAAAGTTAGCGTAACCACTTTACAATTTCACGAAACTTAAAGTTTTTCCCGCTCATTAAAATACCTGTTTTAAAAATCTTTGCAGAAAGTGTAATGAAAAACCAAATACAAAGAGCTAAACTTCCAATGCTCACTGGAATTTGCCAAAGCGGTATTTCGCCTGTTGTAATTCTTGAAAGCATAACGAGAGGTGCGGTGAGTGGGAAAAAGCCAAAGACCAAGGAAAGGGTCGAATTCGGATTTTCGATGACTGCTGAGATGAGCGTAATAGGCACAACTAAAAAAAGTATGAGGGGTAAAGAGAGTTGACCGAGGTGTTGTTCGTCTTCAGAAGCTGAACCAACGGCTGCAAAAAGTGAGCCATATAAAAGATAGCCTAAAACAAAATAGATTCCAAGATACACAAAGTTGCTCATAGCAATTTGTGCAGGAATAGCAAATCCAAAAACAAGTTTTGTTACAAAGAGGGCAACAAGGGCCATAAAAATCCAAATGCTATACTGTAGCATTCCTGCTAAGCCTACTCCAAAAATTTTTCCCATCATAAGTTGATTCGGTTTTACTGAAGATAAAAGCACATCAACGACCTTTGATGATTTTTCTGTTACAACAGATCGACCTATCATTTGTCCATACAATAAAATAGACATGTAAATCATAAGAGAAAAAATCATGGGAATTATAATTGCAAGGGCAAATTCCATTCCCTCATCGCTTTCTACTCCTGTCTCGTTATCTTCCGAGATTTTAAACACAGGCAAGGAGTATGCTTGGGTTAAGGTTTTTACTTCTTCGTAACTTAAGCCCCGGGCACTGAGCCGTTCATTGATGAGATAATCTGATATAATCGATTGCAAGGATGTATTGACGCTAAAGTCTCCAGGTTTCAAAGTAAAGTATTTTACGGCATCTGCTTCAATTGTGAGATAGCCTGCAATTTCTTTTTTTATCGCTTGTGTATAGAGACTTTCTCTGTCTTTGCTTATAAAAAGCTCCCAACCTAAAGCGGTTGATTCTTCTACGAGGACCTCTGCTAAAACTTCTTGAGAACTATCGGCAAGATATATACCTATTTTTAAACTTTCAGCTTTTCCTTCTACAGATTTCATAGAAAAATACATGGGTACAATCATAATCGCCGCAAGTAAAAAAGGACCGAGTATTGTCATAATAATAAAGGTCTTTGTTTTTACAATTTTATTAAATTCATGTTTTAATACAACAAGGGTTTTATTTTTCATTTTTTACATCTCCAGATTCATCGATTGATTTACCCGCAATTTTTACAAAAATATCATGCAAGCTTGGCTCATTACGTGTAATAGATTCTATTGTTTTATTTTGTTTTTTTGATTCATTTGCAATAACAGAAAATAAGTCGTTTGCGTCTGTCCCTGTTTTTAATGAAACAAGACAGATCTCTTTTTCCTTTAAGCTAAAACTATCGATAATAGAAAGTTCTTCTATAAAAGAAGCATCTCCATCAAGACGAATTGAAAAACGGTCGCTTCCATGTTGTTTTTTTATTTGTGAGACGGAACCGTCCAATATTTTTTTTCCACGATCAAGCATGATAATTTGATCACAGACTCGCTCAGCTTGTTCCATAACATGCGTTGAAAAAAGAATAATCCGACCTGCGTTTTTTAATTCATTCATCACGGATAAAAGCTCATCAGAACTTACGGGATCTAAGCCAGAAAAAGGTTCGTCTAAAAACAAAATCTGTGGCTCATGCACAATAGTCGAGACAAACTGAATTTTTTGTGCCATTCCTTTTGAAAGGGCATCGATTTTTTTGTCTTTCCACTCGAGCAAGTCAAAGCGCTCAAGCCAATAATCAATTTTTGGAAGGGCATCTTTTTTTGAACAGCTCTTTAATTCTGCTAAAAAATATAAAACATCGATGACTTTTTGTTTTTTATACAGTCCCCGCTCTTCTGGGAGATAGCCAATCTTATCAGAATCGCTTGCTGTAAACTTTTGTCCATCAAGTATAATCTCTCCACTGTCTACATCGAGAATATTCATAATCATGCGAATAGTTGTGGATTTCCCAGCACCATTTGGTCCAATTAAACCGACGATTTTGCCCCGCTCTGCCTTAAAGTCAAGCGCATCGACAGCACAAAAATCACCATAGTTTTTTGTAAGTTTTTTTGCTTCTAACATTGTATCTAACCTCATTTTTTATAAGCACTTTTTATCGTCCTTATTTTATCGAATTAAAACAGGAAGGTCTAGAAGCGACCTCCTCCGAAACGTAAAGAAAGAGAAAAAGATGCATTCATTTTTTTCTCTGCACCTATTGACATAATAGAAAGGCTCGGCCCTGCACTTAAAGAAAAGCCATCAAAAAAATTCACTCCAAGATTGAGACTCGCTGTGCCGGTATGTTCAAGTATATCCATCAAAGTAAAAGCAGAAAGTGAGATTTTTTTTGTAATAAACTCTGATCGTGAAAGAGAGAGAGCGGCTTGGTGCGCTCCAGTATAATTCTTTGTATCAAGATTTGAAAAGTCAAAGCCAAATAAATATTGACCTGCAAGATTTATTTTTGCTGCCTCCCAATAATACGAAGCCCCAAGTGTTGCATCTACTACTGGTTTCATCTCAGTAAAGACTCTGTTATTTTGCCATGCGTCTTCATTGCCCCAAGCAAAAACTGTCTCTGCAAAAAGTGCCACCTTCCCAGCAAGGCTTCCCGTAAAGGTTCCCATAAGATGCGGTGGGCTATTGTATCTATACCAAGCACCAAAACCAAGCTCACTTGTTGCAACTAAAAACTCCACTTTAAATGCAAAACTACTATCTTTTACAAGCATGGTTTTTTCATCGGGTAAGATATAAAACCAAAGATTTGTTTGTGTTCCCTCGATAGGAAAATGCACTCTCAAAGAAATGGGACCCTCTCGTTGTTTATCTGGATCTTCTGGATCGATAGCTGCAAGATTGATAATATCGGCAGGACTAAAAAAATACGCCACTCCCCACTTTACCGTATGCTTGCCAAAACGAAAATAGATTTTGTCATCGTAGTTGAAGTCGGTAAAAAGCTCAAAGACAGAAAAGTTAGGAACTATAATTTCTGTTAGTACATAGGCTTCTGGTGAAGGAAAGAGAGCCATGTCTACAAATATATTTGGATAGTTTTTATTAAAAGGATACATAACATTGAACTTGCCATAGAGTCTTGTATTGCTCGAAGGACGGCTGTCAAAAAAAAGATCTAGGTCTAGCGTAGGAGTTATTTTTGCATTTTCCAAGCCGCCAACTTTTATAGCTCCCATCTCTGTTTGCATTTCTGTTCCATATAGAAAGTCACAATCACTGCTAAAGGGGTCCAGCCAAAAGCTTTCCATGTGAAGCCCTGCACTCAAACTGCCTCCAAAGCGCACAGAGCCTGTTTCAAAAATAAGAGATGAAAGACTTGCATCGATCTTTGTTACCGGTGTTTCGACAAGGGTTTCGCTTGAAAAAATATCATCCGAAAACAAATCTTCATCCGAAAAGAATTCTGCATCGCTAAAAAAACCTTCGTCAGAAAAACTATCATCTGAAAATAGATAGCCATCCGAATCAATAGCAAAACCATTTATACCGAGGAGGGAAAAAACAAGGCAAAAAATAAAAATCTGTTTATAGAAATATTTTTTATTCATGCCTCACCTAATTTAAACCTTCGAGATAGGCCTTTGTAAAAACCTTGTTTGGAATAGCGCTCGTCGAAATCTCTGAGAGGATTTGTTGCGTTTGCTCTCCCTTGTTTACTTCATCACGCATAATAATTTGTATGGGAAGATAGCGGTCTAAAACCTTTGTGTATTTTGGATAGAGATTTGTTCTCATAAGTTTATCGTTTGCGCTATAGTTTTCTTCCTTCAATAAAAGCGTAATATCCTTCCTTATATAATACACTTCTTTTGCATAGGCGGGACGAGAAGAAATAGCTTTCAAGCTTATTATCCATACATCAAAGGCACCGAGCTTTCCGCTTTCAATGCTTGTTGCCTCATAGTCGTCGCGAAATGAATACTCTTTTACCACATCTCCTGCCTTCGCATCCGAGTTTCCAATATTTTGTTTGAGGGAAGTATGGTTAAATTTTCTCCCGATAGGATCGTAATACCAAAGATTATCTCCATCTTGCAAATATCCAGCACCCTTGTCGGTCTCTGGTAAAAGTTGAATCATCGTAAACTGCTTTTTTGCAGCCCTTTGAAAAAGCTTAAACTGTAATTGTTCAGCTGGTTGATTTGGCTTTTCAACAATGAGCGTAACAGTCGCAGAATAATCTTGGTCGTCATATGAATATTGTTTTTGCAATACATCAAGAATTGCATAGGGGTCTGGTGTATTTTCTGCCATTACAGAAAACAATAAAAAGATACTTAGTACAATAAAAATTATTTTTTTCATATTTTTCCTCATCGTGTAGTCCTTAATGCTTCGGCAGGGTTGAGCTTCGCAGCTTGTTTCGCTGAACCTCGTACTGCAAGCATAGTTAAGAGCACTACAACTATCAATTTAATACTTATGCTTCCTGCATTAAGCACATAGGTCCAATGTCCATTGTGGAGAAAGAGAGATAATTCTTCACTCGTAAAAGTAAATAAAGATAAAACTTTCATTCCTAAAATTGCGACAATGAAGCCGACTAAGGAACCAAAAAGGCTTAAGAGAACAGCTTCCCACATAAAAATACGCCCTGCTTCTTTTTGTTTTACACCAAGCGCGCGCATTGTACCTATTTCTTTTATGCGTTCAAAAATAACCATTTTATAGGTATTGCTTATACCTATCATAATAACCAAAAAGAGAGCGATTAAAATACCAAGACTTACATACTGCACAATCGAAAGAATTTGTTTTATATTTGGCACTTGATCGTCAAAGGTTATGACAGAATACATATCGCCTTCCCAGCTAGCTTCTTTTAATTGCTCGTTAATTCCTCGCACAATATTTAAAGGATTTTTCTTAACGGCTTCAAGTCGGTTCGTAACCGGTTTGTATTTTTTGATAATCGCTTCAAGCTGATTTGCCAAAACATCTTGGTTTTCATGGTCCTCAGCCATTATTGTATAAAAGAAAAATGCATCTTCATCTAGCTCATACAATTCGTTTAAGTATGCGATATGAGAATATACCATGATTGAACCGAGCAAACTTGGATCCCGATTTATTGCCGCAATTTTAAACTCGCCGACGGTTGCATAATCTTTAGCCGTTTGCATTTCAAAAAGCACGGTCTCTCCAACCTCGATTCCTAAGTTCTCAGCCATTGTCTCACCTATAATGAGTGCATTGCTATCTTGCATATTTTCCCATGAACCTTGCACAAGAGAAATAGAATCTTTTAAACGCTTCTCTTTTTCAAAATCACAACCAGAAATATTTGTAACAGCTTTTTGGCCTTCATAGATAATCGTGCCAAACAGCATAGTTCTTTTTCCTTCAGCTGTATAACGAATTCCAGATTCCTTCAAAACATCTTCTATAAAAAGCGCATCTTTTGTTAGAGTCATAACTTTGTCATCGTCTTTTTGAGAGGCTTGGATAAAAATGTTTCCACCAAACAAAAACGAAAATTGCTCGCTTAAGTTTCTCAAAGAACCACCTGCCAAGGCATCTACAAATGTTACAATAAAAAAACCAAATGCAATGGCGCCACCGAGTAAGAAGCTTCGTTTTTTTTGCCTACTCAAATTTCTAAATGCTAATCCTATTGTTTTCATAATCCCCCCTAGTCTTCTTGGTTCATTGCCTTGAGTGGCGTAATTTTTAAGGCAAAGGAAACCGGATAGAGGTTTGCTAAACTTGCGCCGATAAAAATTGCAAAGAAGGCAGCCAGTGTAGAACCAAGATTTGGTGTAATTTTAAAACTACCCCCACCTAAAAATAATTTTGCTGTTTCGTTTGTTATACGTATATTGCTTATATTGATAATGCCAGAAATGATGAGAGCAAGGACGATGCCTGCAAGAGAAGCAATTATAACAATACATGTTGTTTCGGTAAAAATTAATTTTCGAATAAATCCGCGATGTGCACCGAGAGCTCGCATTGTACCTATTTCACTTGTTCGTTCTATAACAGATATAATAAGTGTGTTCATGATAACGATAAAAACAACAACGGAGAGAAGCACAATCAAAATTGTAAAAACAGCTCCGAGAATATCAGTTCCCATAGCAAAACCTGAGGAAGCAGTCTTCCAGTCGATGGCTTTAACATTCATTTCCTTTTCGGCAAACAAAGCATTGAGTGCTATTATTTTTGTTTCTGCATCTTCAGGGCGATCTAGTTTTAATACAAGGAATTGCCAAGCGCCATCTGCCACTTCATTCAGTTTATCGCGAAGACTTGTATCTCCCAAGAGAGAATCAACATCATCGTCCGTTAAGCTTGAGCCTAAAATAGAAGCATTTTCAACTTCAAACATATCTGCAAATAAATCATCTTCATCCATTGTAGAAAGACTTGTATCGATCACCTGTGGTAAATCACGAGCGTAAACAGAACCGTAGGTTAAGTCGCCCAAGGCACGTGCAGTATTTTGGTCGAGATAGCACAAACTCATCATCGTTGTATTTGGATCAGGATGCGCAAAAAAACCAGCAATCTTTACTTCACGTAGTTTTGCACTCGCCGAACTATATCCCTGTAAGGTAATCATATCGCCAACTGCTAAGGGAATGCGATAATAGGTTTCAAACTTTTCCCTTAAACTCAGGTCCATAATTAATGAAGGTTCATTTCGATTATACATTTCACCTTCGATTATTTTTACATCTGGAAACATAGTAAAATAATTCTCATCTCCCGAAAGAAAAAATCCCATAGGAAATGATGACTCATCTTCTGTGCGTGGAATAAAACCTTCGCCAATTGCATCAGAGCTGAGTAGTATCACGCCCGATATAAGTCTCGTCCTATCCTGTATCCCGTCGACTGTATCAAGGAGGGATAAAAGTTGGTCTGCATCAGGAAGAGCTGGAGTCTTTGGCATTTCACCGACACTTACATTTTCTTGCACACCAAATAAGGTAAGCACACCTTTTTTTGGACTCGGCCCGTGAATAACAATATCACCCGTATAGTGAGAGCGAAAATCTTTTTCAATGCCCTTTTTTGCCGCTTCTAAAAAACCTGTTCCCAAAACAATGAGCATTAAGCCAAAGCAAACGAGGAGTCCAAGGATGAGCGTCTTCGCCTTATGCTCCCACAAATTGCCAAGCGCTATTCGTATCGTATTTTTCATTTCCTGAAACAGCGATATAAGTTGGAACCATAAGTTACCAAGCGCTATTCGTATCGTATTTTTCATATCTCTACCGTCTCCTTAAATTAAACGCCGAGATCTTTTGACATCGTGTCGCTAGGAAGAACTTGTTTTTCTATTTCAGCCTGTGCCTTTTCTTTTTTACATGCAAGCTGCACAGCATCATTGTTCGTACTTCCATTTTCTATTTTGGTGTTTTCTACAATGTCGCCATCAAGCAATCGAATAACATGTCCTGCCATTGCGGTAATTTTTGCATCGTGAGTTGAAAAAATAAAGGTAGTTTGCAAATCACGATTGATTTCTTTCATAAGATTTAAAATTTGATCGCCTGTTTTTGAATCAAGATTTGCCGTCGGCTCATCCGCCAAAATAACAGGAGCCTTTGTTACAAGCGCACGGGCGATAGCAACACGCTGCCTCTGCCCTCCAGAAAGTTCATTTGATTTATGATGCGCCCAAGCTGTTAAACCAACCTTTTCGATTAAATAATCGATCCATTCCTTTCTTTCTTTTTTTGACATCTTTTGTTTCCCCAGTAAAAGAGGAAACTCAATATTTTCATAGACATTCAACACAGGAATGAGGTTAAAATTTTGAAAGATAAAGCCGAGATATTCATGACGTAAATCTGTTATTTTATTATCCATCTTTGATGGGAGGATATCTTTCTTTTTCTTTTTAATATCACTCGTAAAACGCCCGGCATAGACATCATGCCCGTCAATTTTGACAGCTCCAAAACTGGGAGTGTCGATCAAGCCAATCATATTTAAGATGGTAGACTTACCCGAACCAGAAGGCCCTGCAATGGATACAAAACTTCCCTTTTCTATTTCAAGAGAAGCACCTCGAACAGCCTCAACCTCAACCTTTCCCAAGGGATATACCTTGCGCACATTTTCCAAACTAATAATTGCCATACATTCTCCTATTTTATAAAAATTCTTTCGCCATACATGACGAGTGAAAAAGATCTTTGACAGTATCTCGTCAATGTATCATCATAATAGTACACTAAGCTTCTATTGTCAAGAACTATTAAATAAAAACTAGTCTTTTTTATTTTTTCGTTTTTTAACCGCCTCTGTCAATAAAAACTCTATTTGCCCATTGATAGAACGAAAATCATCTTCTGCCCAGCCTGCTAAATCATTCCACAAGCGAGCAGAAATACGCAAAAGTACTTGTTTTTTTTCTTGCGTTTTTTCTTCTATATCTATCTCTAAGGTTTTTTTTCCAGCCATTATTTATAACACACTGTCTCTAATAAAGTGTTCCTGCATTTACAATGGGTTGCGCTTCTTTGCCCGCACAAAGCACTACCATTAAGTTGCTAACCATTGCAGCCTTTCTTTCTTCATCGAGCGCTACGATATTCTTTTTGTTCAGCTTATCGAGCGCCATTTCGACCATGCCAACCGCAGAGTCGACGATGTATTGGCGAGCAGCAACAACAGCAACCGCTTGTTGCCTTTGCAGCATCGCAGGAGCAATTTCTGCGGCATACGAAAGATGCGTAATATTTGTTTCAACAATTTCAAGCCCAGCAACAGCAACCTTTTCCTGCAAGGCTTCTTTCAATTTTTCTGCGACTTCAAGGCTACTTCCACGCAAAGATTTTTCACCATCATCTTCGGTATTGTCATAAGGATATAAACGAACAATGTTACGCAAAGCAGCATCGCATTGTATCGATAAAAATTCTACAAAATTTTCGACATTGAACATTGCCATAGCGGTATCAACAATTTTCCAAATAACAACAACTCCAACATTTACGGGACTTCCCAAAACATCATTTATTTTTTGTTTGTCGTTATTGAGCGTCATTAATTTAAGCGAAAGTTTTTTTGGCTTAGAAAGCATACTAAAACTTTTAAAAACCTCAAGACCTAGATCCGTTTTTGTATCACTCTTGCCGGTGGAACCAGAACTTGCATTGCCTACACCAACAGTCATCGCCGTAACAAAGGGATTGATAAAGAAAAAACCAGCGCCAAAAAGCGTGCCGTAATACTTACCGAATAAAGCAAGCACAAGCGCTTCTTGCGGCTTTAGAATTCGCAAACCTGCCCAGAGTAGCGGACAAATAATAGCGGATAAAAGAAGCCCAAAAACAATCGAAACAACAAAAGGTAAAACAATGGCATTTTTGGAAAAATCTATAGACGCATATACAATCAAGCCAACAGCAAATAAAAATACGATAATGCTCGCAAGCAAAATCACCATACCATTTAGAAAGGGTGCTTTTTTTTCTGTCATGATAATCTCCTCATAAAAAAACTAGAAATTGTACTACTACAAAACAATATCTGTCTGATATCAATTTGATAGTATCACGAAAAATAAAGATTGTCAAGGAATGGAGTTTTTCTTCCCCCACCCTAGATTTTCATGGGCTTTAAGTCGACATTTCCAAAGCGATTTTCTTTTATTTCGTAAAAATGACAGGCTGCTTCTTTTTCATCTTTGTATAGTTTTAAAAGTGCGCAGGTCGGAGGGAAACCGCCGCGGGGACGTGAGCAACTTCCCGGGTTTATAAACCAGGTGTTTTTTAGTTTTTTCTCTCTGGGAATATGGGTATGTCCATAGAAAAAATAATCGAGTCCAAGTTTTTCTGCTATTTCTACTGCATAGTCTAAGCCAAAGTCGACACTGTATTTATGCCCATGGGCAACAAAGATTTTTTTCCCACAGATGCTGAGATTTTGTGCTTGTGGCGCAATAATAACTTCGTTTTTACCTTTATAAGTATAGCTATATGACTCTGCGTCCCCGTTGCCGCGGACAAAGGCTATAACGGGAGGAAGGATTTTATCGGGCAGAGGGGAATCTGGTGACTCATTTGCCATAGCTTCAATGATGCCAACGAGGTCAAAGCTTCCGTCGCCGCAAAAAATAAGTGCATCGAGCTTTGAACCATAGGCTTCTAAAAGCGCATAAAATCGATCGTAATCACCATGTGAATCAGAAACAACAAGCACGTAGGCTTTATCCTTTTTTCCAAGTGCTTTAATCGCTTGCGCTGTTCCAATGAGGTAAGATTCGTCTTGTCGTAAAACTGGCATCAGACTTCCTTAGTTTTTATTTGTACTTTTATCAATAATGCTAAGACTATCTACAACAGCCTTAGCATCAGAATACTCCTCTATCAAAGAAATGTCAAAATGATTTTTAGATCGCAAGCCTGTTTGCAAATCGACACTAGTTTCAACATTCCATGCAAGACCAAGGCTTTTTTCCAAAAAGGTTTTTTTCTCTTTAGAAGAAAAATTTCTATCAAAAAGGCTCTCTTTTTTTATGAGAGAATGTAAAATTTCTGGCACAAGGTTCAAATGTTCTAAACCGCCTTCTTCGCTCATTGCAGAAGGAGAATAAAACTGACCAAAATCGATTACTATATCGGAGCCAGATTCAATGCCTAAGACGTCATCTTGGGGAAAAAGTGAAAAAACAGCTATATCTAAGGCCCTTTCTTTTTTATCCTGCATTGTAGCTAAGGCCCTATGAGTCCCTTCTGGAGCTCCCACAATATAGACAGCCCTCAGTTTTTTTTCCATAAGTATATCAGGTAGAGAACTTATCCGCCCTTTTACGCCATTATAGACAAAATCGTCTGGGAAAAGGAGGGGGTAGATGAGACCATTCTCGCAATCTAGACCAAATGCATCTCCTAAAACCGATAAAAGCTCATGCACAAAATGCTCTTCGGTATAGCCAAGTCCCAAAACGAGGGCAATACGTTCATCACTTTCTTGCCATTTTTTAGTCGGCAAGGCTTCCTCTGCTATAGTATTTTTTTCTAGATTTTTTTTATCGCTTTTTACACCGCAGGAAATAAGGATACAAAGCACACATATATAGAAGAAAATCTGCATAATTATCTGCTTAAAATTATTCTTTTTCATTTTTTTAGTCTATCATATTTTTGAGACCTTGAAAACTTATCTTTCTTTTGATAGGCTCATGCCATGATACTTATATCCATCTTATTTAAGTTAGTCGGAAGTTTATCATTCTTGCTCTTTGGTATGAAACTCATGTCAGACGGCATTCAAAAAAGCACCGGAAAAAGTCTTCATAAGGCCTTGAGTTTTATGACAAAAAATCGATTTATGGGCTTGTTGACAGGGATTTTTGTTACAATGATAATCCAATCTTCAGGGGCGACAACGGTTATGGTTGTCTCCTTCGTCAACGCAGGACTCATAACCCTCGCACAATCGGTTGGTGTTATCTTCGGTGCAAATATAGGAACGACTGTTACCGCTTGGATTGTCGCTCTTTTCGGCTTCAATTTTAATATTGCTGCTGTAGCAATCCCTCTCTTTGGACTTGGCTATCTTTTACGATCTGTAAAAAAATTAAAAAAAGAAACCCTCGGCGAAGCAATCATGGGTTTCTCTCTCTTATTTTTTGGCTTAGACTTACTTAAAAACCTTCTTGACGTAAATCCTGAACAAATATCAGTTTTTCAATCTATTTTTAACCACGGTCTATGGAGTTATATTCTTGCCATCTTCTTAAGTATTTTTTTTACTGCGCTTTTGCATTCTTCTTCTGCAGTTTCCGCAATTGTTATAACACTCTCTTATCAACAACTTCTAAGCTGGGAAATTGCAGCTGCAATGATTTTGGGAAGCAATATCGGGTCAACCATCGATGCAATCATGGCGTCTTTTGGCACCAAGGTAAATGCACGGCGCGCAGCTCTTATTCACGTAATGTTCAACGTCTTTGGCTTTATTCTCGTGATGGTCTTTTTTAAACCCTTTTTGGAATTCACCGACTGGATTGTTCCAGGCCCCATAGAAAATTCTATTACAATACATATTGCAATGTTACATACACTTTTCAATGTATTTAGTACTATTATTTTTATTCCATTTACCCAGCATTTAGCAGCCTTATCAGAAATTATTATTAAGCCGAAAAAAGGAGAAGTTCCCGATACGTATTCACTCACCTTTATTAAGCCAAGCATGAAAGATAACTATGAAGCTTATATTATTCAAGCTGAAAAAGAAATTGCTGATATGACTGATATTGTTATGGATATGTTTACGACTGTACAAAAAGGTTTTGTAAACCGTACTGAAGAATTTATCGAAGAACATTATGAAAAACTTTCAAAACAAGAAGATTATGCAGATCAAATGCAAGAGCAAATTTCAAATTTTTTGGTGCAATATTCTCATCTTCCAATTGCAGATAGAACAAAGCACAATGTTTCGATTATGCTACGAATAATTGATGACCTTGAAAGTATCACTGACGAATGTTTTAGCATTTTGCTTTTATTGAAACGAAGTATCGAAAAAGATATGACTTTTAATGATGAAGATATGGAACGACTCGAACCTTATGGTGAACTCGTCCAGCAATTCTTGCTTTTTATCAAAAAAAATATTAACAAGCATTTGCAACAAGATCAATTGCGTTTAGCAGAAATCTTGGAAGACCAAGTTGACGCCTTTAGAAAAAATCTTAAAAAAGTCGCTCGAAAACGCCTTGAAAAAGGAGCTGACGTCCGAAGTGAATTGCTCTACATTGATTTGGTACGATATATAGAAAAAATTGGGGATTATGCCTTTAGTATTTCAGAAGCTCTTGCTGAAACAAAATAAAAAAAAAGACTGGGGACCTTCCCAGTCTTTTTTTTAATCAAGATAAACAAGCTTAAATGGTAAGAAATCCTCTTGTTACAGAAGCATTTGTTTCCGCCAAGCTAAAGCCGTATTGCTCATGCCCCGGAAAAACCTTTGTCTCTGAAGGCAAATCAAAGAGTCGTTTTAAACTCGTTTGCAAAGCTCTTTGGTCTCCGCCTTCCAAATCTGTTCTGCCCCAGCCCATGTAAAAAAGGGTATCGCCACTTAAAAGCTGTTTTTTCTTTTCGTTATACAAGCAAATACAGCCCCTTGTATGCCCTGGTGTGTGAAGGACAAGCCATTCGTTTTCAAAAACTTCTCCTTCCTTTAGGAAAAAATCTGCTTCAGGTAGGTGAGGTTTTTTTTCAAAGTCACCTTGAAAGGCTGCATAGAGTTGCACTAAACCAGTTGATGCAAACTCTGCATAGTGGCGAAGAAGGGCATCTTTCCCCAAGGATTTTACATCCTCACTGTGAATCGCAATTTTTGCTTGAGGATAGAGCAGAGAAAGCTCCTGTAAGCTTTCCATATGGTCATAGTGTCCATGTGTCAAAAGAATTGCTGTCAAACGAAGTCCTGCACTTGCAATTTTTTCTGCAATCCTTTCCGCATCGACTGCGGGATCTACAACAAAACATTCATTATTTGCAAGCGGTACGATATATGTATTTGTTCCTAAGACACCACCGGTTAGACAAAAGATATCTTTCATAGCCCTTCCCTTTTTATATACTCTTAGCTATCTGCCTCTTCTTTTTTTCGAGAATAACTAACGGTTAACTTTCTTCCTCTAAATTCAAAGCCATTTAAAAGATCGATAACTTTTTGCGCATCTTCTTTCATAATTTGCACAAAAGAATAATTATCCAAAACTCGAATCAAACCTATTTGTGTTTTTTCAAGTTTTGCATTTTGCATAAGTAAGCCAACGATATCCTTAGGATAAACACGTCGTTTACGGCCAACACTAAAGAAAAGTGTTTCGTATAAGCTTTCATCAAAGTCCTCGCGTGAGCGCTTGTAGGGAGCTTTTTTTTCTCGAGGAGAAGCACTGCGACCAGTTTTTTCCTCTCGCAAGGATACATTTGTCAGTTTTTTTAACATGTACACCGCTACATAGCTACGCATAAAAAAAGGAACTGACTTTTTAAATACTTTTTTTAAATTGTTTAATTCAAAGGGGTCTTCTTCTGTTTTGATGCTATGAATAGCCTCTTCTAAAAAAAGATCCAATTTTTCTACATTTTTTTCTTTTGAATGTTTAAATGACATAATATCTCCTATAAAAATAAAATACAGCAAGAACTTATCTATCCCTTCTTGCATTGAGCGCCCAATAAAAATGCGCCAAAAAAAACTGTTTTTTATCTACATAAAAAACTTCAATCTGCTACATTTGCAAAATAAATACCCTTTGTTTTTTGAAAACCGTTTTTCAGTAAAACTGAAACCAAAACATCCGGCACAAAGGAGTTGTGAACGACAAGTTGTCGCACGCCTTGCTCGGTAGCATAATCTCGAATACGCTGCAAAAGTTCTTTTCCCAGTCCTAAACCTCTAAAGTTTTTTTCAACATAGAGGAAGGGAATTAAAAATCTTTTTTTTCTTTTCCCTGCTAATTGAAAAAAAGCAGCAATGCCTGCAAAATCCTCTTCGATAGTTTCAACTATACAGAGCTGAACATCCTCTCTCTCTTCTTGTAAAAAATGATACTCCTTCCACAAAAAAGCCAAAACCTCTTCATCTTCCGCTTCTTCGGCACGCTCACAAAGTTCATCAAAAAAAAGATTTTGATAGGTTTCAAAAACCTCAGGCTCTTCCGCTACTGAACTAAATCGAAACAAAAAATCTTCCAAGATAAGCACATCTGTTTCGTTAAATTCTATCGGTAGCAAGTCTAAACCCCAAGAAGCTCGATGCCGATTATACCAATCGAGCACCATTTTTTTCATTTCAGCATCTTTAAAATTAAGCCAAAGTTTTTCAACTTCAGGATACTCGGAAAGTTTGTTTTTGAAGTTTCTAAAAACTCCCTTACCCAAGGATAAAACCTGCTTTAGATCTGAACGAGCGAGAGGGTTTTTCAAAACAGATACAAACTTTTCCATCATTTTAAAACCCAAGATAGAATTCCACTCAGGCAAGGTATAAAATCTATTTTGGTTTTGTGTTTCAGAAAAAGATATATTCTCTCCTTTTTCTTCTGCTGCAAGCCTTTGCGCAATATCAGTTTTTTTTATCAAAACCTTTTCACAGCTATCCAATAAAAAAATTTCTCTTTGATTTTCCATAGCGAATGTTATTTGTTTTATCAACTCATCCGTTAAATCAAATTCCATTTTTTACAACTCATCCCTCGTCGCTGCTATTTTTCCGACTAAGCCATAGGATTTTGCTTCTTCCGCTGACATCCAAAAATCTCTGTCTGTATCTTTTTCAACCTGAGACAGCTTGACTCCTGTTTCCTCGGCAATGAGTGCATTTATCTTCGTGCGTATTTTTTCAATTTCTTGCGCATGAATCTCTATATCAGTTGCAACACCCTTAATCCCACTCAGCGGTTGGTGAATAAGGTAATGACTATTTGGTAGAGCGACACGCCTTTCTTTAGGCGAGGCAAGTAAGATGAGCGCACCAGCACTCGCTACGAGTCCCATGCCAACCGTATACACCGGAGCCTTAATAAAACGAATCATATCAAAGATTGCATAGCCAGCATCGACGTCGCCTCCGGGCGAATCGATAAAAAGATATATGGGCTTGTCGGAGTCTGCTTCCAAAATAAGTAATTGACGGACTATTTTTTCCGAAAGATTTTTGTTCACCTCCCCTGTCAATAATATTTGCCTTGTTTTCAGAAACTTTGCCTGTAAAGCTTCTGAAAAGGCCTCTTTTTGCTCTTCAGCCTTTTCTTCTTCAGCGGCTCTAAAAGCTTTTTTTTCACATAGTATGCTTTTCATTTTCTAACTCCATCTATTTGCATAAAATCATAGCTCTTTTAAGTATACTCTAATCTGTCTTTATCGTCCATATCTTTTGCTTCCCTCCAAAATCCATCCAATTCCTCTGCAGTAAAAGATTTTCCCTCAGTTTCTGCCATGCGCCGTTCAACATGCCCAAAGCGTCTATAAAACTTTGCATTTGCCCGTGATAAAGCAATACTCGGATCCACTCCCAAATGCCGAATATAATTAACCGTTACAAAAAGCACATCTCCTGCCTCATCTTCTCTTTCGTCTGCATTTTTTGCTTCTATCAGCTCCAAAAGTTCTTCCTCTACCTTTTCACGTACCCCTTCCGGATTTTTCCAGTCAAAGCCTTTTTTAGCTGCTTTTTTTTGCAACTTAAAAGCCCGCATCAAAGGTGGTAAGCCCAAAGATACCTCATCCAAAATCGATTCTTTTTTTCTGCCCTCTAAGTCTTGTTTTATAGAATCCCACTGAGCAAGCACTTCTTCACTTGTTTTTGCTCCTCCCTCTTTTTCATAGCGTTTCCCTTCAGACTCTTCAAAAACATGGGGATGCCGTCGTATAATTTTTTCATTTACCGCATCTATGAGCTCAGAAAGTGTAAAATGCTTTTCTTGCTCATAAATAAATGCTATCAACAAGAGGTTTAAAAGCAAATCGCCGAGCTCTTCTTTTACATGTTCTGGGTTTTCTTCGTTTATTGCCTCAATTGTCTCAAAACATTCTTCAAGTAAATCTCCACGCATCGAAAGAGCTGTTTGCTCTAAATCCCATGGGCAACCACCTGGTGTTCGCAGTCGCACAATAGAAGAAAAAAAATTGCCAAAGCTCTTTGACGCCCCTTCTATACTTTCTTTGTATTCCATATTATAACTTCCTAGTCCTGCTATCATACTCAAAAAATGAAGGTCTTGAAACCCATTGCCTTGCATGCTAGAGTAGATTTATGTCTATATTTCAAGCAATTATCTTGGGAGCCTTACAGGGCATCACAGAATTTTTACCTATTTCAAGCTCAGGGCATCTCGCCATAGCTCAAAATCTTTTTGGCCTCGAACTTCCCCTCATCTTCGATGTTTCCCTCCACCTTGCAAGCCTCCTCGCAGTACTCCTCGTTTTTAGAAAGATACTCTGGTCGCTTATTATAAGCTTTGGTCGTTGGGTTATGCGAAAAAACAGCATAGAAGATGAGCTACAACTCAACACTATTCTAAGCCTCATTCTCGCAAGCATTGTAACTGCAGCTTTTGGACTTGTATTCAAAAAACTCATCCCAGACTTGCCGGTTATATTTATTTTCGGTGGTTTTATTCTCACCGCCTGTGCCCTTGTGGCAAGCCATAAGGTACACAGCAGAAAGGTTGAAGAAAACACAAAAGAACCAAAAAAAATCTCCGTCCTCAAAGCACTTGTCATAGGTGCCTCACAAGGTATAGGCGTTTTACCAGGTATTTCGCGAAGTGGTATCACTATTTCAAGCTCGCTTTTCTTAAAACTTGACAGAAAAACGGCAGGTGAGTTTTCCTTCTTGCTTTCTATCCCTGCTATCTTGGGCGCCTTTATACTCGAAGCAAAAGATTTAACAAGCCTTACAACAGAAGTATCACTTATAAGTCTTTTAATCGGCTGTTTTACCTCCTTTATCGTCGGCTATTTTTCATTACTCTTTTTACTCAAGCTCATTCAAAAAGGAAAACTCTACTATTTTGCCTTTTATTTAATGCCCGTCGCTGTTTTAGGTTTTATTTTTATACACTAAAAAAAACATACAATACGAAAGGATAGGAAACATGAAAAATATAAAAATTATTGCCATCGATTTAGATGATACACTCTTGAGAGAGGACCTTAGTATTTCTGATTATTCTGTTTCTATTTTGCAAAAAGCTGCAGCACAGGGCTATTATATTACGCTTGCTTCTGGTCGAACTGATAATGCCATTCGCCCCTATGTTCGCCGTCTCGATATAGCAGGAAGAGAACAAGGACGCTATATTATTTCCCAAAATGGTGCGGTCATCCTCGACTTGCATACGCGACTACCTATTTATGAGCGCTTCGTCAACCCGGATGTACTCATCGAAGTGTATAGGGCAGCACGAAAAAAAGGCTTGTTTCCCGAAGTGTATAGCGACAGCACTATTTACGTTGCAGAGATGAATCCCTGGACAGAGCGCGACATGAAACTCAGCGGTTTAAAGGCAGAAATTATAGAAGATTTTGAAAGTTTTCTTATCAAAACGCATCCAAAGATGATAGTTCCCGGGGAACCAGAAGTGATAAAAATCTTGCAAGATGAGTTAGCACATTTACATGGAAAAACATGTGAAATATTTACGAGTAAACCCTACTTTCTTGAAATTTTACCCCACGAAAGCGGCAAGGGCGAAGCTCTCTTGTATCTAGCAGAAAAGTTGGGCTTTTCACGAGAAGAAACCATGTGTTTTGGCGACAGCTGGAACGATGAATCCATGATACGCTTAGCGGGAGAGAGTGTCGCTATGAAAAATGCGGTAGATGGCATTAAAAAACTTGCAAAACATGAAACCGAATTCACACATAATGAAGATGGCGTTGCACATTTTATAGAAAAACATTTGTTATTTTAAAAAAAATCGGCTATACTTAAGTTCATGCCGACAATTCCATTAAATACTGAATCTTCTCCAGAAGCAGTAATAGAATTACTTTTTAAACTCAAGGTCAAAGACGTCATGTCAACGAATATCTTTACCGCAAAACCGCAAACGACTATGCGCGATATTCAAAACAGTATGAAAAAGCACTATATAACTGGCCTACCCATAACTGAAGGCGATACCCTCGTTGGTATTGTTTCTATGGACGATATTATCAATGCCTTTGACAAAAACACAATCGATGAAGCATGCGAATCACATATGACTCGAAATCTCATCGTATTGCAAGAAAGTATGCCACTTTCCCTTGCGGTTTCTTATTTTAATAAATATAAGTTTGGACGCTTTCCTGTATTGAATAAAAAAAACAAACTCACAGGCATTGTTACCACCACTGATGTTATCGCTGCCCTTCTCGTCGCAATGAACAAGGAGGTTGAGCGGCTCGAAATTGAAGCGCAGCAAGCGCAAGATGCCTTGCAAATAGAAGATGAAAAGCAAAGAAAAGAACGCTCAAAAATACTGGAAAAAGCAAAAAACCTTGAAGCTTTTCCAAATCGGCTCATAGAATTTAAAACAGAACCCTTTAACTTTGAAACGGCAGGGCAAGCCTCAACCGAAATAAAAAAAATGCTTCGGGGCATGGCTGTTGATAAGGCACTTGCAAGAAGAATCGGTATTGCAAGCTATGAACTAGAGATAAATCAAGTCGTACACTCAAAAGGTGGTATGATGCGCTATTATATTAGCCCCGAAAGTATCGTAATCGAAGCGATAGATACAGGCCCGGGGATTCCCGATGTCGATGCCGCCCTCACGGAAGGTTTTTCTACCGCAAGCGAGCAAGTAAGGGCCTTTGGCTTTGGTGCAGGTATGGGCTTACCCAATACAAAGCGCGTTTCCGACCTCTTCCACATAAACTCAAAGCCGGGAAAAAACACCACGGTGCGCGTTCAGTTTAATTTATCTCAAGAACCAGAAACAGAATAAACAAAGAACCCGACTTTTTTTTAGAGGAGATACGATATGACATTAGAAGAAATTGCCAAAAGATTAAAACTAAAAGCCTTGTATAGCGACTATGAAAATATTTTTTGTACAAACGCCTATTGTTCTGACCTTTTAAGCGATATAATGGGAAATGCAAAGGATGAATCTATCCTTATAAGCATTCAAGCACATAAAAATACCGTCGCTGTCGCAAGCCTCAAGGATTCTCCTGCGATAATTATTTGTAACAATCGCCCCATCGGCGAAGATATGATAGAGGCCTGCAAAGATGAAGGGATAGCCCTCTTTGTTACGGGCGATAATCAATTTGAAGTGTCCGCCAAGCTCTACGCATGCTTACACAAGGCTCTTCCAAGTTAAAAAAAATTCTTAAAAAGGTTCAAGGAAGCGCATTATGAAAATCAAAGCTGACCTCCATATTCATTCCTGTCTTTCTCCTTGTGGAAGTCTCGATATGTCACCAAAGCGCATTGTTCAAGAGCTAAAACAAAGAGACATAGCCCTGGCAGCCCTCACTGACCACAACACAAGCTTAAATTGCCCAGCCTTTGCGAGTCTTTGCAAAGCAGAAGGAATACAAGCTCTTTTTGGCATGGAAGTACAAAGCTCTGAAGAAATTCATATACTCGCACTTTTTAATGAGCTCTCCGCCTCCCTCGATTTTTCTGCCTTTGTATATGCCCTTATTCCAAACATTAAAAATATTCCCCAAAAAACAGGCGACCAAGTCTATGTGGATGAAGATGAAAACATTTTAGGAGAGCTCGACAAATATCTTCTAAACTCTATTCCGCTTTCTATCGACGAAGTTGCCAAAGAAATACACGAACGCGGCGGGCTCGTCGTACCAGCCCACATAGACCGCCCCTCTTTTTCACTCACAAGCCAATTCGGACTTGTAACCGAGGGAGAATGGGATGCCCTAGAGATTGTAAAAATAGACAGAGAGCCAGCCATTGATACCAAGGGCTATCCCCTTGTTTTTTCTTCCGATGCACACCATCCCTTCCAAATAGCTAGTCGTCTGAGCATTCTCGAAGTGGACGAGGATTTTTTACGAAAAAACTGCGTCGACTTATCTGAGCTGAAGGAAGCTTTTAAAACAGCCCGTTGTGAATCGAAGCCTGCCTTTTCAAAAAACTTATTGTAAGAGTGCTGCGACTATTTCATGGCTCGACAAATCATAATACAAGTACGCATAGAGAGCTGCGGCTGAGAGGATTTTTTTGCTATATTCGCGAGTTTCTGCAAAGGGTATTGTTTCCAAAAATAAGTCAGCAGGCAACTGGTTATTTCGAGCCCAATTCCGCACACGTGTTATACCTGCATTGTATGACGATAAGGCCAACAAAGCAGAACCGTCGAGCCTGTCCAAGAGCTCTCGCAAGTAAAAAGTCCCAAAGCGAATATTCGTAGCGGCATCGCCTAAGTCATAATCGCTCAAGCCAAGTTTTCGTGCAATATCCCCTGCCGTTGGCTTCATCAATTGGGCAAGTCCTATAGCCCCCGCCGAAGAGACAACTTTTTTTTCAAACAAACTTTCACTTCGAATCAAAGCATAGATGAGATATTCTTCGAGAGAAAAAGCAGCTGCAAACTCCGCAACCTCTTCTGAAAAAAATCGCGGATACATCTTCTCTAGAATGTCTTTTTGCAATGCCTCGTCTCGACTCTGTACCGAGCGAATAGCAAGACGAATTGACATAGGATAGAGCTTGCCATTTTCGTCGCCTGCTTTTGCAAAATACTCTGCTACAGCAGAAGCTGTTTTAAAAGATATTTCACTTGCATGCTCCAAAAAAATCTCATAGGCAAGATCATAGAGTCCATATTTTGCATACAAAAGGATCGCTTCTTCCAAAGCGGCATTCACCGTGTTTTTTTTTGTGAGCTTCTTGCTATAAAAACTTCCCTCAGTATCTTCTATGGGTATATCGAGTTTTTCAGCAGCCAATATACGATAATACAAGGAGCTATGGTTTTCGTAAAATGCTTTTGAAAACAAGGATAGAACAAGTTCTTCTAGCCTTTCAGACTCGCCTTCTAATGCAAAACTCGATTGCGCTAGGACATCTTCTGCAGACAACAAACCTATTTGTATAAGTCGCGCAGAAAGATAGGCAAAGCGCGCTTGACTTTCGCTATCGGCTTGGTTTTCTATAATTCGATACAACTCGTAAAAAAGCTGCCATTCACCGCTTGAAAGCAAACGATAGGAAAGGCGCTCCAAAATATCTGAAAAATACGATGGATCATGCCAATCAAAAATCGTCTCTTTTATTTTTTGGATAAGACGCGGAAGAGATATTTTTTCCAAAAGATTGAGATAATACCAAAGCGCATTATCAAAATCGGCACCTATTGCCTCTCGCCATGACAATTCGTAGAGGGAAAGCACTTGTTCATAATACATGCTTCCACTTCTTTCCAAAATACGCGCTGCATAAAAGTAAGACATAAAAGCCACTTCAGAATGTGAAGCCATATCTAGGGAGCGAGGGAGAGTTCGCGCTAGGGTTTCAAAAAAAGACGCATTTGTCTCATAGTCTGTACTTCCGTATAAAAAAGCCTTCCCTATATCCGAAAGAATAGCACGTTTATACAAGAGGTCTTTTCTTTCACTTTGCTGTATGTTCTCAATAAAAGCTTCAGCCGTTCTGTAGGCAAAGCCATAGTTTCTTTCATAGACCGCAAAACGTAAGCGAAGTAAAAGTGCTAAATCTCTAGGAAGCGATTCAAGAAAAACTTCTGACTTAAAATAGGCATGTTCTTTTCCTATATCGCCTTCGGTAAATAAAACAATAAGCTCTTTTTGAAAGTCTTTTTTTTCTGCCATCAAGAGGCGCACTTGAAGTGCCTGCATACACAGCAGAACTGCGTCGTTTTGCGTGTTCTGAAAGCTCCACTCCAAAAGCTCTTGCGCATCGCTTATCCTTCCTGCCTCGATATGCAGTTCTACGAGTTTCGGTAAAATAAGGTTGTTTTCATGGAACTTTGTAGAAAGCTTTTTTGCAGCTTTTAAAACAGCTCCCGAAGGATTCAAGACAAGACTTTCGTAGGTCGCCTTTTCCGCAATATAGGGGTTTTTACTCTGTATTGCCCGCGTATACGCAGAAAGTCGCTCCTTTGTTGAAAGATTTGGATCTGCAAGCGCTTGTACAAAGCCTTCTTCCCGTCCCCCCTGTGCATAGCAAGAAAAATTCAGAAAAATGATGCTTATAACAAGCCCGATTTTAAAAAATGAGAATGAGTTTTTGTTTTTTAGAAAAATCATATTATTTTGGCGGTATGGTAATCCATGTTCCCGAAATTATAAAATCTGGATTTTTTATCCCATTATAGTCAGCAATCTTCGGATACAACCAAGGTGTTTTATAATAGGCATTGGAAATATCCCAGAGAGTATCTCCCCATTTAATTTTATATAGAACCGCCTCAACTTCGGGTGCTGTTTCTTTTACCGGCTCTGGAACAACAAACTCCGTATCAACCTTTACGATTTCATTCTCTTTTGCCGAGTCTGTTTTTACTTCTTCAGGAATTAGTTCGACAGAAGGCTCAGCAGCAAAGCGATTTTCGGCAACAAGCTCTGTACCCTTGTCATGAGTTTCTATCTTGGTTTTATCTCCTCTATTTCCCCAAAAAAGAAAGGCGAGCAAGCCAAGACAGGCTAAAAGAAGTAGTATAAGAACTAAGGTCAAAATCCAGCTTCTTTTTGTACCTTCATTTTTCTGCCCTTTTACTTTCTCTTCCTCTATGTAATCATCTTTTTCGTAGAGATCAGAAAAGCTAAACTCTGGCGCAGGTATAGAATCGTCAAGAGCTTCGGTATTAAAATCATTTTCATTTATTTTTTGACTTTCAATTTCACCATCGAGGCTATCCCCAAAATCATACATTGAACGAGCAAAGCCTTCTTCTTCATTTTCATCAAGACTCGTCTCTGGTTCTGAAATTTCTAAATCATCAGGGAAGCTGGGAAAATTATCTTCTGTAAGCTCTTCATCAGAAGCAAGAGCTTCATCGCTGTCTTCATCAAGTTTTATTTCAAGCTCATCATCAGTGGCTATATCAAGATTTTCTTCATTGCTATCATCAAAGCCCATGTCAAAGGTCTCATCATCTAGATTCATATCAAAGTCATCAAGCCCGTCAGATTCTACGTCAGCCGCATCAGCTTCAAAGGGGATATCTATCTCAAATTCGGCTTCATCAAGTATCGTATTATCAGTATCTTGATTTTGTTCTGTTTCAAAGTCTATCGTCGCTTCATCAAGGGCAAAATCATCTATACTTTCATCCTCAATAGAGCTCATATCAATAGCAAAATCTTCAGGGTTTTCTTCCTCAGCAGAACTCATATCAATAGCAAAATCTTCTTCTGTATGAAATTCATCTAGGCTTTCATCAAGCGGTTCTTCTTGATTTACCGCTTCTCGAGGAATATCGTCCATAAAGGGCATGGATGAAAGCGTCATTCTTTGTTCGCTATCTGCGAGGGCAAAGTCAGGACTTCCCAGCTGCGTGGGCTCTGAACTATTCAATAGGGATACGCTCAGAGAAGTTGATTCACCCGATTCCGCCTCTTCGATAGAAGCTGACAAAACATCATCGTCATCTATTGCAAGCGTGAGGGAAAGCGTCGGCTCTTCCTTGGGGCGAGGCAGTAAATTTTCTATAAGCAGCGTATCAACATACTCGAGAGCCTTCTCATCCCCATCAATCGCTTTATACAAATCGAGCTGAACCGTTTCCTGATCATCTCGAACAGTCGTAAGTTCCAAAAGCTTTGATGAGGCAAGACCTTCTTTCAAAATCGGATAGAAGCTCCCATCCGCCAGTTTTATTCCAACAATATTATTCATACAATCACCTGCCTCCATGGTAGTATGCAGACCCTATTTTGTCAATAATTTAAAAAAATCTTTAGCTATTTAAATTATTGACATCACTAGAGATGCACGGCATAATAGAGCTAATTATGGATAATTTATATACAATTGTTTTAGTTGCCTTTGTGCTCATTGTATTTACTACTTTTTTACTCTTAACCACACAGGTAAAGAAAAAATCAAAGCGAAGATTACGCCCCAAAAGCAACCAAGTGCTTATAAGAGATGCTATCCGCAAGCTTGATTCTGACCCACATAATCCAGAAAGTCTAAAGATTTTAGCCGACATATATTTTAAAGAAAGCAAATGGGAAAAAGCTCTGCCTTTATTCCAAACACAACTCGATATTGCAGCAGCATATCCACAAATTGACCAGTTTGAAGCAGGCTTAAAACTCGGAATCTGCTCCCTTAAACTCGGTAAACCTGAAGATGCTGTAAAACCCCTGCTCTTAGCGCGACATGAAAGGCCCGAGAACTTTGAAATCAATTATAACCTAGGCGAAGCACTTATACAAACAAATGATTTTGAAAAAGCAATACCTGTTTTACGAAAGGCTTTAGCGATCAACACAGAAGCAAACGAAGTCTATGCAAGCCTTGCAAAAGCCTTTTATAAAACAAAACGCTTCAAAGAAGCTCTTCCCTACTTAAAGAAAACTCTCGATATAAACCCAGAAAGCAAAGAATTCCTCTATTATATGGCAGATTCACTCCATGAAACGGGCAATACCGACAAAGCTTTGAAGATATTTATGCATTTACGCGCAGATCCCCTCTTTGGCATATATTCTTGCCTCACCGCAGGAACAATTCACTTTAACCAAGGGCACACAGACAAGGCAATTCGTGATTTTGAAATCGGCTTAAAACATCAGTCAAATGACAAGGATATTCAAGCAGAATTTCGCTATAAGCTTTCACAAGCCTACTTAAAGCAAAACGATATCGGCAAAAGTTTAATGTATTTAAAAGAAACCAATGCAATAAAGCCAAATTATAAAGATGTTCCTTCCCTAATCGCTCGTTACGAAGAATTGAACCAAAACCAAAACTACCGAACCTATCTCATAGGTGGTAACAGCGACTTTGTATCGCTGTGTAGAAAACTCGTTCTTGTGTATTTCAAAAAATCGAGGGCAAAAATTACAAATATCAATGTATTTACTGATTTTGCTGAATTAACCACAGATATTGAAACTGATAAATGGGAAGATACTGTTTTCTTTCGGTTTTATCGAACAACGAGTTCTGTTGGAGAGCTTTTTATACGAGATTTTCATGCCAAAATCCGAGATGAAAAAGCGGGTCGCGGTATTTGTGTAACTGCAGGGACTTTTTCAGATGAAAGCAAAAAATTTATTGAGGGACGCCCTATTGATTTAATAGAAAAGGATATGCTCGTAAAAATGCTCACCTCAATTGAATCTGAGCCTAATTACTTACAGCTTTAAAAATCACAAGATGTCTTTCGAGAGAATCTAAAAAGGGAAGAGCAATTTCCTTTAGCTTCCAATCCTCCCCAACAAGCGCCTGGATTTCTTTCATTTCGCTTTCTATTTTGTCTTTTTTTCCCTTATAAGCAAGAGCGAGTCCTTCTGGTTTAAGCAAAGACAAAATAGTTTCTGTCATTTTTATATCAAGGGGGCGAAAGGCGCGAAAAACCGCAAAATCAAAGCCTTCTCCGATATATTTTTCTGCTTCGGTATTGAGTACCTGTGCATTTTCTAGCTGTAAAATAGAAAGAACATTTTCCAAAAAGGCACAACGGCGAGACATTCTTTCAAGCAGGCTAAAAGAAAATTCTGGAAAACAAATAGCGAGCGGTATGCCAGGAAGCCCTGCCCCAGATCCAATATCTACAAAAGATGGTTTTATCTTTTCTGAAAAGCCACGCTCTTCTACCAAAGCTTGTATCGTGCTAAAGGAGGCAAGAGAATCTAAAATATGGCGAGTATATATCTCATCGCGCGAGTTTGTTCCGACCAAATCATAGACTTTGTTAAAAAGCAAAAGTTCCGAGACATAAGCTTCAAGTTGGGGCAAAACTGCCTTTCGTTTTTTTTCATCAAAGCCAAGACAGCTAAGCCCATTTTCCAAGATATTCATTTATTTCCCAATCTAAAAGTTTCGTTTTACTTTTTTGGTAGTTGTCATTTCCAAGGCTTCGTCGAGTATCGTTATTTTACTGATACGCGAGTACACAACGAGTTCCTTATTGATTTTATTTACCGCTTCTTGAATCTCATCCCGTACAAGGTCGATAGAATAATCACTTCCTCGAACTATGTTTAGTCGCTTAAACAAATCGTCAGAAGGATAAATAAGCGCCTCAATCCCCTCGGATTTTGTTGCCTTATCAACAATATAGCCTTTGACAGTTATTTGCTCAATATCAGTTACCAATTGGAAGGCGTTTTCTATCTCCTCTGGATATACATTTTTTCCACCTTCAGTTACAATCATATTTTTTGCTCGCCCTGCAAGGTAGAGATAGTGTTCATCATCAAGTCGCCCTAAGTCGCCCGTCTTAAACCAACCGTCTTCAGTAAAAACATTCTTTGTTTCTTCAGGCATTTTATAGTAGCCCTGCATAACCATGGGGCCTTTTATAAGCACTTCTCCTATGCCTTTTTCATCCGGATCGAGAATTTTCATTTCCATAAAGGGATGAAAGTTTCGTCCAACACTTTCGATTTTAAAATTGTAGGTTGGGTTGAGTGCAACGATGGGCGATGTTTCTGTTAAACCATAGCCTTGCACAAAATCTATACCCAAAGCTTGATAGACCTTAAAAACACTTTCCGCAAGCGGACCACCACCACAAATAGCAATTCGTATGGTAGATAAGCTAACTTTTTCAAGAATGGATTTAAATAAAACCTTGCCAGCATTGAGCTTAAAATATTTTTTCAAGATATAGGAAAATCCAAGAAGGAAGTGCATGAGAGCATTTACCAAAACACCCTTTTCTCGAATACCTTTGAGAATGCCTCCTACGAGTTTATTAAACAAGAGAGGTACTCCTAAAAGCATCGTAATTTTGCCTTCTTTGAGCTCTTTGAGCATCCTCGTTACAGCCATGCTCTTTCCAAACACGATTTCGGCACCAACGGAAAGCGCTTCAATAAATACAGCGAGCATCGTATATGAGTGATGAATAGGAAGTAAGGCATAAAAAACATCGGTATGATAAATCGTCATATTTGTTTGTGCGATATAGCAATCTGAGACAAGATTTTTATGTGAAAGCATAACACCTTTTGGATTTCCTGTTGTACCAGAGGTAAATAAAATAGCTGCGGTATCATCTTCTGCAAGTTCAGGCATTTCAAAATTTCCCGAACCTTTTAAGTCATAGACATAGTCGCCCTTCTTTTTGCTCAGAGAATAAACTTTTTCACCATGAGATTTTTTAAAAACATCGTGTTTTTCTTCGTCAACAAAAATAAAAGAAGGTGCAGAAACAGCCAATAGGGTAGCAATCTCTTTATCGTGGAGACCGTAGTCTATGGGAACAATGATTGCGCCTGCGAAACCTGCTGCTAAATAAACCGTTGCCCATTCGGGAGAGTTTTTCCCAAAAACTGCTATATGATCACCTTTTTTCACGCCATTATTTTTTAACCAAAGAGCAAGGTTTTCTACCTTTTCCAAAACCTCTGCATAGGAGAGCGTGTGTTTTTCCGCATCAAAGTCAGTAAAACAAGCTCTATCAGGATAGCGCTTCGCCGATATTAAAAACATTTGTGGCAAGGTAGGCCAGTCAGCTGTAAAGAGGCTTCCTCTAAATTCCTCTAAAAAATCCCAAGGCTTTTGTTGTGTTTCTTTACTCATCTTTATTCCTCTTTAAATATTAAAAAACCCTCATTAGTATGACACAAAATAAGAAAAAAGGTTGCAAAAAAGAAGATTTTTTCGCAATTATATATAAAAACATGCTAAGCTTCCGATACTATGAGTATGAAACGACGTGTTTTTATTATAGCCTTATTTTTTCTCATTCTCTCGCATAATTTTGCGCAAACAAATAATCGCGCTCGTCAATGGATTGACGAGGCAAAGCAGTATATCGGGACTCCCTACCTCTACGGTGGTATGTCAAAAAATGGCATTGACTGTTCAGGTTTTATCCATATAACCGCCCTCAATGGCATTCAACTCAGCCTTCCCCGAACAACAACAGCGCTCTATGACTGGGTAAAAATAATCTCCGATGCACAAAAAGAAGCTGGAGATCTCGTTTTTTTCAAAACGGTCGGCTCAAGTATTTCTCATGTCGGTTTATATATGGGAAATAATCAATTTATCCACGCAGCGAGTAGCGGTCCAAACACTGGCGTAATAGTCTCATCGCTTTCAGAAAGCTACTGGGCACAACGCTATGCAGGAGTTGGTCGTGTACTTGAAGAAAATACTTTGACACAAAACACGCAAACGAAAAACACAACGACAAGTGCGCCAAAAACAGAGTCTTCTAATCAAAATAAAAAAAACGACACAGAAACAACAAAGTCTAAAAGCTCCTTTGGTTTTTTATACAACGACTATATACAGTTTGAAGCAGGCCTAAGTGCAGATTGGAGTTTCTATAATACGGAGTATGTTTTTTTGAGCACGAGAGGCTTTAGCGCTCACGCCTTCCTTCAGACAAAAAAATTTCCCAACAATTTTGGTCTCGGAGTCGACTTCAACTATGATAGTTTTTTATCTGTTTTTCACATACCTCTCTATTTTAGCATAGAAATAAATCCAAACCTTAAGATTTACACAGGACCTGTCTTTTCTCTGGGCTCCGCACGCATAGATGAGGGAAACAATGAAGTCGATGTCAAGGCACCTATTTATCCCCTTTTTATGGGCATCTCTTTTGAAAGCGACGTCTACAATTTTTTTGGTATGAAGGGCTATCTTTTCCAAAAAATAAACTATACCTACTACAAAACTGTAACCAATGAAGCCCTGTCTTTTTATAATGCATATAGGTCGAGTCTTGTTTTCAAAACAGGCTTGCAAATACTCCTATAAAATGAAAGAATACTAATACTTTCAACTTTCAGATAATTGAAAAACCATTTTTAAGGATAGCTATGCAACAAAAAAAGATTTATCTTCTCTTTTCTCTTAGCCTTATTTTTTTACTCTCATCTTGTGCACCAGGCATAAACATTGTTGTAGATGAAACACTTGCTATAGACTTAGAGTTTGCAAGCGCATTGGAAGCGAGCATTGAACCGCAGATCCGTAGCCTCATGGGACTTGATGCTAAAAGCGCCTTATTTCAAAAAGAAGCAATTGAAACCAGCTTAACTAAATCAGGTTTTAGTATCGATGCAATTCGAATTCCATCACCGATTGCAGTAGAAATTGAAAGCAAAAAGCAAATACTCAAAAACAATGCAAATCCACTTGCAGAATTCCTCAGCATTGAAAAGCATGAAAGTAGGGTAAGCTTTACTATCTGTATAAGTCCTGAAATTATGCAAAATCTCATACAAAGTATGCCAAGCGAAATTCAAGAGTATGCCGACTTACTTATGGCGCCTGCCCTTACCGATGAAGAAATGGAAGCAGAAGAATACCTCAACCTCTTTTCCCTCGTCTATGGACAAAGCCTTTCAAAAGCTTTTGAAAATTCCTTTGTCAAGATTGCTATTAGAGCTCCAAAAAAAATTACAAGCGCATCTGTTTCCCATACAGATCTAGCCTCGATTCATGTCGATGCAGATACTGCGCATCTTTCTTTGAGCCTCTATGCCTTACTTGCACTTCACAAAAACTCCAAGCCCCTAGCCAACAACAAACTTATAATTGAACTGAACTGGGATAGCTAAAAAAACGAGCTTTATATAAATAAATTTTTATCGATATAACAAAAAAAAATAAGAGGTTCTGTCTTGATATAAGTTGCCTTTCTCGTTATAATAGTGCATATTTTATTGATATATTATTTAACGGGGGCTGTATGAATGATGTAGAGAATGCAGGCTTTTCAAAAGAGCTTAATGCATTTATCAAGGAATGGAGAAATAAGCCGGGAAATCTTATTATGATTCTCCACAAGGTACAAGAAGAACAAGGCTATATTTCCCAAGAAGCTGCAAAAGCTATTTCAATTAAAACTGGCGCACATTTAGCAAAAGTCTATGGTGTTATGTCCTTCTACCATTTTTTTAAGACAAAAAAACCAGGGAAATTTAAAATCTCCGTTTGTATGGGAACTGCCTGTTATCTCAAAGGCGGGCAAGAGCTCATAGATGAAACAAAAAAACTTTTAGGGCTTGAGGCAGAACAAGATACAACTCCAGATGGGCTCTTCTCCATAAAACCTGTTCGCTGTATCGGTTGTTGTGGGCTGGCTCCTGTTTTGGCTATTAACGGTGATGTCTACGGAAAACTCACAACAAAACAAATCCCCGACATTCTTGACATTTACAAGAATGGAAAAGAAAAAAACTAAGGTTCGATTTAAATGCACTACACAATCTGTGAATTGATAGCTGACCTAACTCAAAACGCAATTGAAGCAGATGCAAAAGTTATATCTGTTCGAGTGCATGAAACAGAAACCGAACTTTCTTTTGAAATACAAGACAATGGAAAAGGCATGGACAGTGAAACTTTGAAAAAAGTAAGAAATCCTTTCTATACCGACGGGATAAAAC